>Ga0154903_101_pt1 | contig 138492 bp, 131 predicted proteins | sample Rifle2008BG19ft_FD_105584 | JGI IMG/M metagenome (GOLD analysis project Ga0154903, IMG submission 105584) | Euryarchaeota archaeon RBG_19FT_COMBO_56_21
GTACCGATAAGTATTATATACTCTGGAGGCCATTTTATTGCCTGTCCGACACGTGTCGGACTTCACTGGGATGGGATGCAGAGACAGCGACCTAGAGATATCTTCATCAGGCCATGTTTTCGCGTCCCCCACTGAGAGGGAAATCGATGTACCTAAAGGAGATCGAGCTCGAGAACTTCAAGTCCTTCGCGAGGAAGAGGAGAATCCCGCTCTTGCAGGGCTTCACGTGCGTGACGGGGCCGAACGGAGCTGGCAAGTCGAACATCTCTGACGCCATCCTGTTCGTCCTGGGCCCGAAGAGCTCAAGGGTCATCAGGGCAGGCAAGCTCACCGACCTGATATTCAACGGCGGGAAGGACAAGAAGGCAGCGAAGGAGTGCACGGTCAGTCTGATCTTCGACAACTCGGATCGCTTGATACCGATCGACTCCCAGACGGTTAAGCTGACCAGGACTGTTAGGGTCTCCGAGAACAACGCCGAAGGCTACTATTCCTACTTCTACGTCAACGACCGGAAATCCTCCCTGGGAGAGTTCGACAACCTACTGGCGAACGCAAGGATATCCGCAGACGGGTACAACTTCGTCCAGCAAGGGGACATAACCAGGATCACCTCGATGAGCAATCTCGAGCGAAGGCGAATTCTTGACGACATTGCTGGGATCACCAAGTTCGACGAGGAGATCCAGAGCGCCGAGAAAGAGAAGCTGGCAGCCGAGGAGAACATCGGCAGGCTCACGATCATCCTGGACGAGATCAAGAAGCAGATGAAGCAGCTCGATTCGGACCGCGACGGGGCCCTGAAGTACAAGGACCTGCACGACAAGCATGGCATCGCACAAGCGTGCCTGGTTCTCAAGCGGAAGGAGTCGGTCGACAGGGAGATATCATCCCTGAGCGAGCAGGTCACGAACTACACCTCAGAGAAGGAGAAGGCGGAGAAGAAGCAGGAGGAGCTGCGCCAGCAGCTCTACGGCATAGTCGTTGAGCTCGCCCAGGTCGAGCAGGAGATAAACGATCGAGGCGGCGAGGAGGCCAAGCAGATCAAGGAGAAGATTGACAACCTCAGGATCGAGATCGCACGCGCCAAGGACGCCGTCTCGAACTCCGAGGAGGCCATCGTCAATCTCAAGGAAGTCAGGAAGGCCCAGTCGGAGGACCTGAAGGCGGTCCAGAAGGACTTGGCCGCACTCGAGGAGAAGCTTGCACCTTTCAAGGACCAGCTGGAAACGAAGTCAAAGGTACTGGAAAAGAAACGCTCGCAGCTTACCACTCACCATGACGAGATATCGAAGTCGGATTCGGACCTGAGCAACCTGCAGAAGGAAGCACTGAGCCTGTCCGTGGAGGTCACTGGAAAGGAAGAGAAGCTCCATGCGCTCAGGCTGGAGCAGGACCGACTCGATGACCGCATCCAGAGGCTGAGGATAGATATCGGCAATCTGGAGGAAACGAAGAAGACCTACGAGTTCGAACTCAAGGACGCCGAGTGGTCGATCAAGGAGATAAAGAGCGAGACCAAGAGCTCGAACCAGGGGACGAGAAAGCTTCAGGAAGAATACCAATCCAAGCGGAACAAGGAGAGGAAGCTCCTTGACCAATACCAGGATCTCGACAACGCGATCAAGACCCTCACCCGGGAATACACCCAGATGAAGGCAGAGGCGGAGGCCGTTGACCAGGTCCGGAGGGGCTACACTAACGCTGTCAGCACTATCCTTGAGGCGAGAGACAAGGGTGCCATCAAGGGAGTTCACGGGACAGTGGCCGAGCTTGCGGAAGTAGACGAAGGATACGAGACCGCCGTCAATGTAGCAGCCGGCTCGAGGATGCAGGCGATTGTGGTAGACAGTGATGCGGTCGCTGCGGAATGCATATCATACCTCAAGAAGAGCAAGATCGGTCGCGCCACCTTCCTGCCGATCAATAAGATGGTAGATGGAAGGCCGAGGGGCAAGGCCATACTCGCGTCCAAGAGCTCAGTCGGATTCGCGATCGACCTCGTCAAGTTCGACGAAAAGTACCGGACAGCGTTCTGGTTCGTCCTGGGTGACACTGTCGTCGTGAAGAACTTGGACGAGGCCAGGAAACTGATGGGCGGGATAAGGCTGGTAACGCTCGACGGTGAGCTCGCGGAAGCTAGCGGCGCGATGGTGGGCGGCACGCTCGAGAAGAACCTTGTCAAGATAGGTGCACCGTCCGAGAACAGGATCGAGAAGAAGGCGGCCGAGCTCAGGAACGCCATCGAGGAGGCCGAGAAGGTTCAGGGCGAGCTCACGCAGCTGAAGACTGACATCGCACAACTGGAGGCGACCATCCGGGATATGAACGCGAAGGATGGCGGCGAGAGCGTCAAGGTCAGCACGCTCGAGGCGAAGAAGAAAGAGTTCGATGTCAAGCTCAAATCGATTGAGGAAGAGCTCAACGCCAAGAACAAGGACCTCTCGGACACGCTCGATCTGGTTGAGAGGACGAAGGAGGATGTCGGGAGGTTCGAGAAGGATATCGAGGGGACGAAGAAGAAGAAGGAGGCCAAGGACAAGAAGCTCCTCGAGGCCACCCCCAACGAGCTATCGAAGGCGCTAAAGGAGCTCGAGGCAGAGATATTCTACCTCGCGAACGAAGTCGCGAGCCTAAATTCCGAGATTCAGACCGGCACGAAGCAGATCGAGATAGTCCAGGCTAGGAGAGCCGAGCTCGAGACCGGCATCAAGAGCACGGACGAGAACATGGCCGCCCAGAAGGTCAAGGGCAAGGAGGGAGCCGAGAGCCAGGAGAAGATGGATACCGAGCTCAAGGCCCTGCAGAAGATGGAGCGGTCGATGGGCGACGAGCTCAACTCGCTACGCACGAAGAGAGACTCACTCTACAAGAAGAAGACCGACACCGACGCCAACATAGACAAGGCGGTCACCAAGGTCCAAACCTCGACTGATTTCGTCATGAGCCTGCAGACGAAGGTCGCGGAGGCAGAGAAGAAACTGCAAGAGGCCGAGGCAGAGCTTGCACAGTACGCGAATGTGAAGCTCCCCGAGGAGATTCCGTCGATGGAGGACCTGAGGATCACCGTCACGGACTGCGAGCGCCAGATGGCTTCGCTGGGCGCGGTCAACCTCAAGGCGATCGACGACTACGAGGACCGCAAGCAGCGCTTCGAGAGCCTGAAACTGGAAATCAGCCAGCTCGAGAAGCAGAAGACGAACCTCAACAAGCTTGTCGCCGAGCTGAACGACAAGAAGACCATTGGATTCATGAGGATTTTCGGAGGGATCAACGAGAACTTCAAGAAGGTCTTCGCCGAGCTGTCAGGTGGCGGAGATGCAGAGCTTCTCCTTGAGAACGAACAGGTCCCGCTCGCGGGCGGGCTGATAATGAAGGCCAGGCCGAGGGACAAGAAGGGCGTGAGGATGGAGGCGCTGTCAGGAGGAGAGAAGTCTCTGACCGCCCTGTCGTTCATCATGGCCATTCAGTCCCACCAGCCATCGCCATTCTACCTACTCGACGAGGTCGATATGTTCCTCGACGGCATCAACGCGGAGAACGTCGCGAAGGCCGTCAAGAGGGGCTCGAAGAACGCGCAGTTCATTCAGATATCCCTCAGGAATGTCACTCTGAAGGAATCAGACCACATAATCGGCGTCACGATGCAGCATGAGGGCATATCGGACATCGTGATGAAGCCGAACATCGGCGAGGGAACCGAGGAAGTCCCCGAGGAACCTTCGGAGCAGAGGACGGAAGAGGAGGCAGCCTAGATGAGCTTCACGACCGAGTGCACCGACGTGCTGAACCACCTGATGTTCCAGAAGGCAATCATCGAAGACGACGCAGTCGCGGGTAGAGAGCAGAAGATCGAGAACTATCTCAAGATGGTGGGCGATATGCGCACGGGCGCATTGACGCCATCGGAGGACCCCTTCGAGCAGAGCGTCGCCATGGTCTTCGAGCTGGTCGTCAACAGCCGCATGGACCCGTGGGACATCAACCTGATAGAGTTCTCAAAGATGTATCTGGCCAGGGTCCGAAAGGCAAACGAACTCAACCTCATCATCGCTGGAAAGATAGTCTACATGGCCTGGGAGATCCTGAAGCTGCAGACGGAGCAGGTCCTTCAACGCGTCGACCGACCGGAGCAGGTCGAAATGATGTTCGAAGGTTGGGACACGGATCACCTAGACCTGTTCGTGGATCCGTTCGACCTCGGCAGCGGTGAGGCTCTCCTTCACACGGATGAGCCCCCGATAGACGAGAAGGTAAGACGCAGGGGCGAGCGGCCCGTTACGCTCATAGACCTCTTGGACGCGTTCGAGGAAGCGAAGAAGGAGGCGGACATCCGCCAAGAGCTTTCCAAGTTCATGCAGAAGTACAAGAGGCCGGATTTCGACGACAAGGCACACAAGGAGAGTCTCGAAGAGGACATCGCCCAGGTCTGGGAAAGGATACAGAAGTACGGGCAGGGCTCCGTGGCAGTCACGGACCTATACGCTGGGGGCAAGGAAGACCGGATCAAAGTGTTCATATCAGTCCTGTTCCTCGCACAGATGGGAAAGATACAGGTGTGGCAAGAGAAGATGCCCTTCGGTGAGATCTTCCTAGAGGTCAAGGTTCCCTGGGACATCGCGCAGCTCGAAGACGCGTCTGCACTCGTGAGCGAGAAGATCGAAGAGGTCCCGGTGGTTAAGTGAACAGCGAAAGGATCATCGAGGCCGAACTTTTCTCGGCCGCGAAGCCAGTGACAGTCACGGACCTCCAGACCGCTTCGGGGCTGGATGCGAGAACCATAAGGTCCGCACTGAAGAAGCTCATGGATGAGTACAACGAATCCGAGAGGGCGATTGAAATCGCCAAGATGGGCCCGCGCTACGCCATGCAGGTCAAGAAGGATTTCTCGAAGGAGGCCGGCAGGCTTGCAAATCTGAAGATACCGAAGGATGTCCTCAAGACGGCATCGCTTATCGCCTACTATCAACCAGTCCTGCAGAGCAAGATGTTCGACCTGATTGGCAACAGGATATACGACGACGTGAAGGAGCTCATCGACCTCGGGCTCGTGAAGGCGAAACCTAAACGCAAGAGCGTCGAGCTGACGACGACCAAGAAGTTCATCGAGACGTTCGGAATAGACGCGCGCTCGCGCGGCGATGTCAAGGCTTGGCTCGAGGAACGCATCACGAAGATGACGGGTAAAGCCCCGCGCTAGCCGTGCGAACCCTCCATCCAGCATCATTCAGATAATGCGGAAAGCTTTAAATGCGGCCCAGCCATTGACGAGACTGTGATTTAAATGGTGATGCCTCTAAGCTTGCTTGAGAAATCCATGAACAAGAAGGTTTCTTTGCTGCTTAAGGACAGCAGACTTCTTGTGGGCACACTCGTTGGATTTGATGACTACCTGAACATGGTCCTTGAGAACACCGAGGAGACGAACGGCGACCAGGTGAAGCGCATGGGGACAGTGATCCTGCGCGGGAACAATGTCGTGAGCATATCCCCTCTATGAATTCTGCTGGTTTCTGACAATACTGACTTCCAGCATCAGCGCTCTGGACCATTTCCCGCCCACACCATGCTTTTATAGATTCCATTCTCATCCAGAATGCCGTGAAGGCAGTACTCCTCGTAGGGGGAATGGGCACGCGTCTCAGACCCTTGACGTACAGGATCCCGAAGCCGCTGGTGCCCGTCATGGGAAAGCCCCTCATGATGCACGTGATAGATTCCATCCCGAAAGAGGTCGACGAGGTCATCATTCCCGTGAGCTACAAGAAGCAGGTCATGGAGGAGTATCTTGCGAAGAATCCTCCTAAGAGGAAGGTCACCCTCGTCGACGAGCCCGAACCTCTTGGCACGGGGGGCGCAATCAAGAACGTCGAGAACCGCATTGACGGTCAGTTCCTCGTAATAAACGGGGATAGCGTGTCATCTCTCGATATCGCCAAGTTCATCGCTTTCCATAGGCATAAGAAGGCCTTCGCAACGATTTCGCTGTGGCCGGTTGAAGACCCAACACCTTACGGAGTTGTGGACCTCTCAGAGGACGGTAGGATACGGCGTTTTCAGGAGAAACCGAAACGTGAGGAGGCTTTCTCCAACCTCATCAACGCGGGCGTGTACGCGCTCGAGCACGATATTCTGGACTTCATCGGCAAAGGGTTCGTATCCATGGAGAGAGAAGTCTTTCCGAGAATCCTCGACCGAGGCATGTACGGCATGTGCTTCGATGGCCACTGGATCGACTGCGGCCGGCGCGAGGACCTCCTGAGGGCACACTGGACGCTGATGGGAGAACAACTTCAGAAGATAGACAAATCATCGGTCCACGAAGGAGCGGAAATTCGCAGACCGGTAGTCCTGGAGGGCAATTCCGTTGTCGCTGGCGCCTCCATCGGACCATATGCGTATATCTCTGCCAGTGCGGTGGTTGGGCTTCGCTCGAGGATCGAGAGGTCCGTGGTGCTGGAAAATGCGAGAATCGGCACGAGGTGCACGATTGTCAACTCGATCATCGATGCGGGCGTGACCGTGCCTGACGGAGCTCATGTCGAGTCCAAGATTATCAGCAACGCGAAGCACGAACAGGGGTAGGCGTATTCGATGGCCAAGAAGCTGCGCAAGGTAACCACTCCCCCAAGACTCTTGCTGCTAGAACTACTGATACCTTGGGTCGCGATGGGCCTTGCGACCCTGCTGGGAGTGTACTTGGGGTTCGGAGATATCGCCATCACCGTCTTCGCATTGGCCTGCGCGCTCACGACAACCGTGATCGTGAGGTTCTGGGAGCAGAGACGGAGACGCGTTCTCGCGCGTAATCTAAAGACCTAGGGCTATCAACAGCAGGAAGGTCATACCAGCGATGGTCGCGGAAGCCGGTATCGTCAGGATCCACGCAGCCACGATTTTCCGGCCAACCCCCCACCTCACTGCTGACAACCTGCGCGTAGCGCCTACTCCCATTATGCCCCCTGATATCGTATGTGTTGTGCTCACTGGGATACCGAGGTTCGCTGTCCCATACAGCAACATCGCCGCCCCAGTCTCTGCGCAGAACCCCTGGTAAGGGTCGAGTTTCGTTATCCTGGAGGCCATTGTCTTGACGATCCTCCACCCTCCAAAGAAAGTCCCCAGGGATATCGCAGCGTGACATGCCACCATGACCCAGAGCGGGACAATGAACTCGGTCATGCTGGATGAACCGGGAGTATCAATGAGCAAAACCAGAGTAATGATGCCCATTCCCTTCTGTGCGTCGTTCGTTCCGTGCGTGAATGAGTAGAAAGCAGATGACCCTAGTTGCAGCTTCCTGAACCACCGGTTGACGACCGTCCTGGAGAGCTTCCGAGCGATGCGCATGACAACGACGGTAAGAACGAAAGCCGCGGTCAGGCCAGCCAGCGGAGATATCACTATGAACGAAACGGTCTTCATGGTTCCGCCCCAGACTATGGCGCTCAGGCCGGCAACCGCTCCCCCGGCGCCAATCAGTCCACCCACAAGCGCATGACTGCTCGAAGTTGGGATGCCGAACCACCAAGTGATGATGTCCCATACGATAGCGCCCACTACTGCGCAGAACACCAGGAGCACGCCGTGCTCAAAGACCAATTCAGTGTCGATGATGCCCTTGCCTACTGTCTTGGCCACTTCTTGACCCACTATGATTCCGAGGAAATTGAATATCGCAGCCATGCTGACCGCCGCAAGAGGAGACAGCACCCTAGTGGCAATGATAGTGGCAATGGAGTTGGCAGAATCGTGAAACCCATTGACGAAATCGAAGCCAAGAGTCATCATTATCGTGATGGCCGCGAGGCTGAGAAGTTCCATCGAATCGACCTACGAATTCTTGACAAAAACGTCCTTTATAACGTCTGCGGCATCTTCGCACTTGTCAGTGGCCATCTCCAAATTCTCATAGACCTCTTTAAGCTTGATGATATCAACGGCATCGTGCTTCTTAAAGAGGTTTGCCACCGCCACGTGAGTGATGTCATCCGCAAGATTCTCAAGCCTGTTAACTTCGATACAGTGCTTCAGTATTTCGTTCTTCTTCTTGAAATTCCTGAGGTCCTTGACCGCGTGGTTGACTTCTCCAGCCGAACTCAGGATGACCTCAGCCAATCTGACCATGTCCGGGGGAACCGTCTTGAGCTCGTAAGACCACATCCTGTGCGAGGCGGCTTCGATGAAGTCCAGGATATCATCCAGGCGCGAGGCGAGCTTGGACAAATCGTCATGATCGATAGGAGTCACGAAGGTTTTGTTCAGAGCCTCAGCCAGCTGGTGAACGACCTCGTCTCCCTTGTGCTCAATCTCTTTGATTTTATTCCTCTTCTCAGCGACGCTGCTGAAGTCCTTGGTCATCTCGAGGAGCGCCTCAGCACCCTCGAGTACTATGTCAGCCTGCATCTCCAGCATCTCGAAGAAATGCTTTTCCTGAGGAATTATCCATTCCTTGAAACCCATCCGCTGTGCCCCCTGAAGGGGGATTACTTGTAGTGGCTATAAACCCTTGTGGACTGACAAATGGAGATGATGCCTGGCACCTCGAAATCCAGACAAGGACCACAAGGTTTTATTTGCGATTCGAACATCACTGTGGCAATGACCCAGGAGAAGAAGGCTCCCCGGCTCTTCGGAACGAACGGAGTCCGGGGCATCGTGAACTCTGACGAAATGGACCCAATGTTCGCGATGAAGCTCGGGATGGCGATCGGCTCCTTCATGAAAGGAAAGGTGATGATTGGCACAGACGCCCGCACCTCAAACGAGATGCTCAAGAGTGCCTGCGTTTCTGGACTAATGGCGGTCGGATGCGATGTATCGGACTGCGGGGTTGTTCCGACACCGACCCTTCAGTATGCGGTCAAGATAGCCCAGGCTGCGGGAGGAGTGGTCATTACAGCTTCCCACAACCCTCCGGAATTCAACGGAATCAAAGCCATCGACGCGGACGGAACTGAGATGGGCAGGGAGAATGAAGAGGCCATCGAGCGGATATATCACGAAGGGCGCTTTACCCGTGCGGACTGGCGCAGAATCGGCCAGGTCACTCAGAATCTCACTGTGGTCGATAGATACATTGGGGGGATTCTCTCCAAGGTGGACGGCCTCGCTATCAGGAAAGCCAACTTGAGGATAGCGGTTGACTGCGGGAATGGAGCGTCGAGCCTCGTGACCCCCAAACTGCTCGAGCGACTGGGAGTGCGATACGTGACTCTCAATGCTGACCCGAATGGTGCATTCCCAGGACATAACAGCGAACCTGTTCCTGAGAATGCAGTGGATCTTGTCGAGCTGGTCAAATCGGGAGGCTTTGACTTCGGCGTCATCCACGATGGGGATGGCGACAGGACAATCTTCGTCGACGAGACCGGCAGATACCTTCAGGGAGACAGGAGCCTTGCAATCGTAGCCAACTACATCTGTTCTCTGAAACCCAACAGACTTATCGTCACCAATGTCGCCTCTTCCCAGTGCATCGAGGAGGCTGTGAAGATGGCTGGCGGCAGGATGCTCTACACGAGAGTGGGATCACCCACGATAGCTCGAGCAATGATGAAGGAAGGAGGGGTTTTCGGTGGTGAAGAGAATGGAGGTCTGATCTTCGCGGAGTTCCAGTTCTGTAGAGACGGGGCCATGGCAGTGGCGAAGATGCTCGAGATTGTTGCGAAGACCGGACAACTCTCGAAGCTCAACGATCGCATCCCCTCATATTGTCAGTGCAAGAAGAAGACCGGATGTCCCGAGGGAAGGAAGCAGGCGGTCCTGCGGGAAATCGAGAAGGATGCCAAGGGGCTCAAGGTCGACACGACCGATGGCATCAAGATACTGTTCGACGAAGGCTGGGTCATAATTCGCCCTTCGGGAACCGAACCGATATTCCGAATATTCTCGGAATCCAAGACCGCTTCAAGGGCCGAGGAACTAGCTGAGAAATACAAGAAGAAGGTCGAGAAACTCGTCAACGGTTGACTCACTTTCTCTGGTTCGCCTTCCACTTTACGGCCATCACTTCTCGCATGATCCTGGCGCCGAGAACTGAGGTATTGCCATTGTCGTACGGAGGAGATATCTCCACGACATCGAATCCCACCAGTCTGTCGCCCAGCTTGTTTACGATGTACCTGACGTCCCACGGGGTGATGCCGAAGGGCTCTGGTGTGCCCGTTCCGGGCGCGTAAGCTGGATCGATTCCATCGATATCCAATGAAAGGTACACGGGGGTCCTCTTCAGCCTCGAGAGCATTTCGTCGAAAACCTTTGGGGTTCCTTCTTCATGGATTCTGAAAGCGTCAACATACAATGCGGTGCTCACATCCTCGTCCGACGATATCGACCTGACACCGAATGCAAAAGCGTTGCCTTCTCCCACGTGGTCCAGAAGTCGTCTGTGCGCGCAAGCGTGGCTATTCTTCAAGCCCTGATAGGCTTCTCTGAAATCGAGATGGGCATCGATGGTAATGACAGATATCTCACCGAATGCCCTAACCACAGGAGGCGTAATGGAATGCTCCCCACCGATGAACAGGGGGAATTTTCCCGCAGCCACTAGCCTCTTGGCCTCTTCGTGGATGGCATCCACCATCTCGTCGACAGAACCCTCCTCGTAGAGGTCGCCCGCGTCGTGAACGGGTATGTCTTCGAAGGTCGTACCGTGCTCGAAATTCTCTCTCTCGAAGGTCTGCGAAGCCTCTCGGACGGTTGTTGGGGCGAATCTGGTGCCGCTGCGAAAACTAGTCGTCTTATCGAACGGGACGCCGACAATCACGAACCTAGCGTCCTCGAACGGAGCATTGGCGTCCGCGAACCTGAGCATTCCGCGGATCGGCATCGGTCACACCCTTGTGATCTTCTTTCTGTCCATGGCGACGAGGTACATTACCTCCCCGCCCGGCTTGAGCTCCGCCTTCATCTCCGCGTCCACCGGAAGGTGGAACATCTCGTAGGTCTCGAGGTCCATCAACTCGACCTCGTTGCCTGTGACGGCAATGACCTGACCCTGTCTCTTGTCAATTAGTGGGACTAGGACCCTGTGCTTCACAGGATAGACGACGCTCCTCTTGCTCCCGTCGAATATGCCGACGGCCTCAATCCTCGCCTTAGCTTCTCCATGCTTCCCTGGTTTGGATGTGGTGATGCTGAGAATCTTGCACGGCTCGTCGTCGATGACCATGTAGCGGTTCTCCTTGAGCTCCCTGACTTCGGCTTGCTCGGTCAACATGGCAATATCACTTCGTTGCTTTCCGTAACTTCTGGGCGCTTAAATATCTTCCTCACGGCCAGGGCCGTCTTCGCAACGGAAAAGCAGATGAAGAATCTATACAGAACCTTCGCCATGCACCGTGCGACATAGATGAAGACAATCGGACTTGACACGGAGATAGCGAGCATCTCGGAGTCAATAGACAGCAGAGAAGTAATCGCATTGGCTCAGGAACTCGTCCGAGTCCCCAGCGAGTACAGGAAAGAACACGCAGTATCGAGATACATTTTCAGGAAGCTCACCAAATGGGGCTTCAGGCCGAAAACAGTCAAAGTAGATGGTTTTGGACCGTGCGTCGTCTGCCAACATGAAGCAGGCCATAGGCGCTCCGTGGTCCTCAACGGCCATATGGACACGGTCGAGGTCAAAGAGGGCTGGAAGCACGATCCATTCGGCGCCAAGATCGAGAACGGCATGCTATATGGCCTGGGCGCTTTGGACATGAAATCCGGGCTCGCGGCACTGATGATCGCCTTCAGAACGATTGCCGAGAGCGGGGTCAAGCTACACTGCAATGTGAGATTCCAAGGGGTCACGGGCGAAGAGGAAAACTCGGCGGGGATAAGGACGCTTATCGCCCGCGGATTCTTCAAAGACGCCAAGGCGACGATAGTGGGAGAGGGCATAGGCGGGATGGGAGTCATCACGCACGGGCGAAGGGGAGGTTCATACTACAACATTGACGTCATAGGCAAATCCGCTCACGGATCAACGCCACACTTGGGTGTGAGCGCCATAGCGGACGCTGCGAGACTCGTTACCGCCCTGGACACGATGAAGATGCGAATCTCTCCGGGATTGATCTCGGATAGCGGTCAACAGCTTTCCGAGAGCCAGCTTGTGTTGCGCATTTCTGGCGGCGATGTCAGCTACAGCGTCCCCGACAAATGCTCATTGAGGATGATGCGCGCGACCGTTCCGGGCCGACCAGTCGACATAACAGAGGAGCTGCAACGAGTCATCAAGAAGCTTGACCTCAAGAGCACAGTGAAAATCAAGATGGAGCGCGGGCCCGGAGACCTGCTGAAGCCTTACTTCTCGCCTACGGACTCGGAGCTGGTCAATACGGCGAGCAAGTGGATCAAGCACTACACTTCGACGGATCCAAGACTAGTATGTGGACTCTCAGAGGCAGACGATAACAAGATCGCAGAGCTCGCACGAGTCCCGGTCATATGCTTCGGCCCGGGAGAGCGCGGGAAGTTGGCAAGATACCACCAGCCTGAGGAGGCGGTGAGCGTGGCGCAACTTGGAACCGCAGCGAAAATCTACTGCTCGGCCGTTCTAGAACTCGCGTCCGCCCCGTGAACATACACTGGCTCATCTGCGGAAGCGTTTCTTTCCCATGACCCGCTTCGGAGGTGAGGCGCGCTGTTTTCTGATTTCAGCCATGCGCTTCTCGATCTGTTCCTTGAGGATTCCAGATATGTCATTGTGAGAATAGGCATCCGCCCGGGCCGCTAGACATATTTTCGCTGCAAGTGCGCGCGCAATAGCGCCTCTCTGCCATGGGGGCGCGTTGTGCACGAGCGGATGCGTGAAGATAATTCCATGCTTGGGTGGCCTCGACCCTTCTTTCAAATGCCGGAACATCGCTTTCTCGGCACCAAGCAGCTGCACAGTCCCTGAGGGCATCGACGCCAGCCGGTGGATGCTCCCTGCGTGCATCATAAGCCGCGCGCCAATCACCGGCCCGACCAGAGCACTTACATTAGGGGCGACTTCCTTCATCCTCAGGTCGACGTACTTCTCCAGCTTGCGCCTTCCGGAAAGCACTTCGTTTAGCGCACGCGATAGTGTCACGATTGAATCCAGATCCTGCTGCTCGACCTCTGAGCCGATTGAGTCCATATCGAGCTTCAAGGCCTCGAGCAGCTTCGCACGGGACCCGTGTTCTGCGATGGCTTTAGCATAAGCCTCACCGTCGAGGACATTTTCGAGCTCGGGGAAGTGCAGACCATACCACTCATGCAGTCTCTCAGACAACAAGTTGGTTGTGTAGACCATATCATCGTATGCGCGCACAGCTTGACCGAGGTGGACATCGGGGCCCACGCTCTCCTTGACCGCCTGCCTGGCAAGTGCGATGGTGGCCTCCCTGTAGATGTCGATTGAGAATCCGTAGGTTTCAGGCCGGACGAAGGAAGAATCGAACTTCACTCTCTTGCCGAATTCGGCCAGGCGCCTGTCTGTCACCTGCTTCGCGGATGAGGCTAGAGCTAGTTCCTCTTCGAGGACCTCGCCCTTCTTCATCCTCTGAAGTCTTAGGGCGATATCCTTGGGATCCTTTGGGAAGAGCGCTGCTTTCTTGACTTTCCCCTCTTCGCAAAGGAAGGCCCCGAACCATTTGGTTACGAGGATCATCGGTGCCCATATCCTGAAGCCTGCTAAAAAGCCTGTTGTGAGGGTATTCATTAGAACCGTTCATTTGGTGTGAGTTCCAGGACTCACTTTGACCGCATGAAGGACGAGATCTCACTCGGTTTCAGAATCCCTCTCTCAGTCACGAATGCTTTCACGTATTTCACGGGAGTAACGTCAAAGCATGGGTTGAGAGCCTTTGAGCCTCTGGGTGCAACCCTGCAATCGCCCACACAGAGGACTTCGTCCTCTGACCTCTCCTCTATGATGATGCCCTTACCCGTGCTCATGGAAGGGTCAAAGGTGCTGATAGGAGCTGCCACGTAGAACGGCACCCAATTCTCCTTGGCAAGGACTGCCTTCGTGTAGGTCCCAATCTTGTTGGCAAAATCCCCGTTCCTCGCAATCCTGTCCGCGCCGACGATCACAAGGTCGACTGAGTCTTTCATATAATGACCCGCTGCGTTGTCGGAGATGATGGCGTGATCGATCCCCTCATTCAGCAACTCCCAGGCCGTGAGTTTCGCACCCTGCAGGCGGGGCCTCGTCTCGTCGACGTAGACGAATACTTTCTTGCCAGCACGATGAGCAACTCTAATTGGGGCCAGGGCAGTGCCAAAGTCCACAGTAGCCAAAGCGCCCGCGTTGCAGTGCGTCAGTATCCTGCTCCCGTCTTTAATCAGCTTCGCCCCATTCTCACCTATTCGCTTGCACTTGTCGACTATGCGGTCGGCGTAGGCGGAGGCTTCCTTGACGAGATCCTCGTCGCATCTCTCAAGCATTAAGTTCACAGCATAGGACAGATCGTATGCGGTCGGCCGAGTCTTAATCAATATCACCGAGACTTTGATCAGTGATTCCTTTCTCTGCCAAGCAAGCGCCATACCGTATGCGCCAGCCGCGCCAATTGATGGAGCTCCTCTGATGGTCATGTTCGATATCGCTTCTGCCATCTCCCTGGGGGTGCGGATGGACACTATTCTCAGCTGATCCGGGAGCAGACGCTGATCGATCGCCTTGACGATCCCCTTCTCCATCCAAAGAGCGCGAATGTCCTTAGTGCCTCGGGCGGTCTTAACGAGCATCTGAACCCGCCTCGTGAATCAGCATTGCGAGATAAAAGAATCGGTGCGATTACCCTGCCAAAAGAAACTTAAACCAATGGGGCATTCATCGACCTGCTCCGACAAGGGCCCATGGTCTAGCGGTTATGACAGCGCTCTCACACAGCGCAGATCACCGGTTCAAATCCGGTTGGGCCCACTCCATGTTGCAGCCAGACAATTATCCTCAGATTCCAGACACACAGATTTCCCGGTTGATTGAGTTCAGATCTCAATTCCCTGGCTTTGAACATGTTTGGGCCCCTTCGTGCCCACACGATCGGCCAGCTCTGTGCCGCGACTGGAGTTCCTGAACACTAATTCGCCTGCCCCTGCTAGACTCGTCATGAGATTTCTCTCTGCTGGAGCCTCTTCCTCTTGTCTATCGTTTTCTCAGTTCTGTAACTGAGGACAGTCGCAATGATAGTCGTGCCAAGAATGACAATGAGAGTGGTGTTGAGGAACAACGCCGTCAAGTCGATGCCCTGCGGCAAATCAGGCGCGCCTACGAGCAAGGTCGTGGCTCCCGTGGCCAGTACTGCAGCTGCCAATCCTCGAGGCATGAGAGCGAACAACGCAGACGAATCCTCCTGAGGAAGCGTGCCTATTCTGCTCGTGGCAGAGGACGTGATCCACCGAACTGCCACGATTACACACAGCATCGCGATACCGACAATGAGCTGCAGTCCATCTATGGTTCCGAATTCGAAAAGCAAGCCCATGTAGACGAAGAAGAACGTCCGTATGAAGAAGGTTATTTCTGCGTGGAAACGCTGAATCCTGTCATCGGAACCACCTGAGAGGTACACAGAAGTGATTTGTCTTTTCACGAAACCGCGGTTCCCTATCGACAGGCCAAAAGCCAAGGCTGCAATCGCACCCGAGCTACCGACTAGTTCAACCGCGCCTGCAGTGAGGAACAGCACTGCGATTGTCAGCATGTAGGCAAGAGGTTGCCTTTGAAGGAGCTGAAGAGCATAGAGCCAGAGCACTCCAACCCCAAAGCCCATCAGCGCACCACCCAAGAAATCGAATGTAAGATCTCCCGCGAGGTTCACGGCGTTGAACTCGCCAACTCTCACAATCGTGAGCAGGGTAATGGCGGCGAGAATGACCAAGACATCTGTGAGGGAAGATTCAATGACAAGAGTCGATTTCGTAGAGGGCCTAATCCTCAGTCTACCCGCAATGGGAATCACTATCGCGCCACTCGTTCCTCCGACTATCGCACCCAGGCTCATGGCAATGTAGATGCTCTCGCCAATCGCAACGTAGACCACGGCTGCGACTGCCATCATTGTAAGCAGAAACGTGGCGGTTGCCATGAAGAGCGAGAGCCTCATCGACTCGAACACGGCCCTTATGTCCAATGTCAAGCCTCCATCGAAAAGGATCATGACGAGCGCCACGGAGAGGAAAAGATCCCTGTAATTGTTGAATTCCTCCAGAGTCTCAGTCGTAAGAAGGTGGAGCCTACCTCCAAGAATGGCCGGTCCGAGCAGAACTCCGACAAAGACCAGCAAGAGCACGTCAGGTACCTTGTACCTCTTGAATATCAAGTTGCCAAAGAATCCGATGAACACAACCGCACCGATGGCCAGAAACGCGACTATCGTGTTGTCATCCATCTTCCGCACCGTTCCTTTTCAACCCAATTAGTCAAGGGCAGCTTAGGGCTGACCACGCGATGTCCTCCTATCCGCGCAGTCGTTCAACCACAGCATCTTGTCCTGATCTCTGTCGGGACTCCACAGGACAGGCTTCTTCTGATGTGGGAGTCCCGCTCATAGCCCTCCTGAGAAGAAACGGCGTGAAAACAGCCGTTAGAACCCCCATCAATATGATCACAGAGTAGATCTCCTTGGAAATAATCCCGATTGTCAGGCCGTACAGTCCTATGATCATGGCCACCTCCAATCTTGGTGACATTCCGATGCCTATCGAGAGGGAGTCTCGTCTTGATATTCCAAGCAGGCGCGCAGGAATGCCACAACCCGCGACCTTCGAGAGCACTGCCACGACCGTCAGCAATGCTGCGAACAGCCAGGCGATTCCCGATATCTCCCCAAGGTCAACAAGGACCCCAAGCGACACGAAGAATATCGGTGCAAAGACCATCTCGAGGACTGAGAGCTGTCTCTTGTAGCTCGATCTGAATTGACAGCGTGCAAAGCTCGTCCCGGCTACAAAGGCTCCTATAATCGCGGAAATGCCAATAGCCTCTGATACGACAGAGTATACGAAGGCAATGCACAACGCCAACAGAAACCCGCTCTCCTCTATACCTCTCTCCAGGCCTCGCTTCTGGACAGCAGCAATTCCCTTCGCGATATACTTGGAGCCGATATAGGCTCCCAGGCCGACAAACGCTGCTGAAGCGAACACAAGAAGAAACAGTTCCCAAAGGTCGATGCCTGCTCCTGTTGCTGTTCCCTTAGATATCCCGAGCACAACCATACCGAGAACATCGTCGACCACCGCAGCTCCTATGATGATCTTGGCGGTATCGGATCCTATGACCCTCATCTCGCGAAGAACCCCGGCAGTGATTGCCACGCTCGTTGCCACAAGCGCGGCGCCAACGAAAACTGATTGGGAGAACTTGTCGTAGCCGTTGCCGGGTTCAGGAAGCATCAGTTCTGCCAGAACGAAACCGCAGACCCACGGTACGATCACACCACCAAGTGCAATGACCATCGAGCGCTTTGTGTAGATCTGCTTGATATCACATTCGAGGCCTATCATGAACAGAAGCAAGATGGCGCCAAGATTCGCCAATTGCTCCACCAGATTTCCAGTTACTGTTCCGCCAACCGATATCAAGCCCAAAACGCTCGGTCCAATCACGATACCAACTATCAGTTGGCCGAGGATCTTCGGCTGCCTGAACCTTGCGAATAGGAAGCTTGAAGCTATGGCCACAGAGAGTAGAAGTGACAACTGCAGCCACAGATTGCCTACTATTGCGCTCCAGATGTCCTCGAGCATGGTCTAACCTTTTTGTCATGGCGGTGCGTTCTTCCGATGGCCTTCGAACATGTTTCCCCAGCATTGGTCCTCTCGCTCAGCCACGCCTTTGACGTCTCATTACTTCGCTTCCGAGGAGAAGGATCTCAAAGCCGTTGAGCTCCCCAATGAGTGTGTTATGCTCGTCAATGACAGGCAGGTCTTCAAGGCCATGTTTCATCATCTTCTCCAACGCAGTCAGCAGCCTGTCGTCCTCAGTGACCGTCACGGGCTTCACCATGTATTCCTCGACCGAGAAAGGGAGGGGGATTCGCTTGGACCGCGGCTGTTGCCGCCCTTTCTCGAAAAGCGATAGTGAACCCTGGATTGCAGCCAGCATCTCGGTGAGTCCAATCATTCCGATGAGCTTTCTCTTGTCGTCGACGACGTACGCGCTCCTTGTCCTTGGGTCGGCCAACACTCTGTCAACGACATCGTGAAGGCCCATGCCCTTCGTGACGACGATTGGATTGGCCACGACAAGCCTGTAAGCGTCCCTCACGAATCTGAATGAGAGCTCGTCGGCCATCCGTTCGAACATACCAACGCTCAATTCCCTCTCCACTAGGTCGAGCACGCTCTTTCCAACTGAGGTTAGACCGAACTTCTTCCATGTCTTCCGTCCAGGTTCCAACAGAGAAACGACCTTCCTCTCCTCCAGTTCCTTCAATGCCGTGCCGACGTTCTGAATCGAGCGATCTGTGTCCCGTGCGATTTCAGAGGCGCCGAGGTACTGGTTGTGCGCGAAACATCTGAGGGTGACAAGCCTTCGATCTGACATGATTATCCATCTTACAGTGTCCTTCATGCTCTGCTCCATGGTCTCACAATTCTCCATCTCGAGTTTCTCTCAGGCACTCGGCTTGTTGTGATAATTGCGGACAAGGATTTAATAGTTATTCATCATTATTCACAGATAGTCACAGGGATGTGCGGGCTCTCAACCCCCAATTTTGGCCCCACTGCACATCCCACGACTTGCCCCGAGAGTGCTCCGATGCCGTACAAGAAAAGAAAAGGAGAGAGGAAGCCAACTTTTGCAGTCCTGGGAGCAGGTCACGGAGGCTTGGCGATGGCAGGCCATCTAGCGCTTCTTGGCTTCCGCACACGGCTCTGGAACCGGTCGCGCGAAAGGACAGATCGTGTCTCCGACCGCGGAGGAATAGAGCTGGAGGGCGTGATAGAAGGTTTTGGGGAATTGGAGCTGGCCACGGACGATATTGGTGCCGCAATCGAAGGAGCGGATGTGATCATGGTGGTGGTGCCCGCAACGGGGCACAGAGACATCGCCAAGCTGTGCGCCCCGCATCTTAATCGCAACCAAGTCATAGTCCTGAATCCCGGAAGGACTTTCGGAGCGCTTGAGTTCCTTCAGGTGCTCAACAATGAGGAAGCTCCGGCCACTCCCACGTTGGCTGAGGCCCAGACTTTCATCTACGTATCTCGCCACACGGACTTCGCGCACGCGCGCATAATGCAGATCAAGAACTCCGTCCCTCTTGCGGCAATCCCCGCGCACAAGACGCCGGAAGTTCTGGACATCGTCCGAAAGGCCCTTCCCGAATTCGTAGCAGCAACAAACGTCCTCGAGACGAGCCTCGACAACATAGGAGCCATCTTCCATCCGGCTCTCACTATCCTCAATGCGGCTAGAATAGAATCTACTCACGGCGACTTCGAGTACTATCTTGAGGGTGTCTCCCCTTCGACGGCGAGGATCGTCGAAGCTGCGGACATGGAGCGCGTTGCATTGGGGACAGCTCTTGGCGTGCACCTCCACACCGCAAGGGAATGGCTCTATCTGGCCTATTCTTCTGCTGGTAAGACGCTTTATGATGCCACCCAGGGCACCCCTGGCTACAAGGGGGTAAGAGCTCCATCGACACTGACTCACAGGTACATCCTCGAGGATGTTCCAATGAGCCTCGTGCCGATGGTCTCAGTTGGCAAGTTGCTGGGGGTGAAGACCCCCACGCTCAACGCACTCATTCACATGGCTTCTCTTATTCACGCTCGCGATTTCTGGGCCGAGGGCAGGACTGTCCAGAAGCTAGGTCTTGCTGGGATGTCAGTTGAGGATATCCGAATGCTGGCCGTCAGAGGAGTGTCAAAATGAGAATCCTGGCAGCTTCCATAGGCAATTGCGTCCACACCGCTGGCATTCAGGCCTTCCTGGAAATAGCCCGTACTCTCGGACACGATACTGTATTCCTCGGTCCAGCGGTCTCCGTAAAGAGGCTCGCCGAAGCCATTGTCGAGCACAAGCCGGATGCTGTTGCCGTGAGTTACAGGTTGACCCCCGAAAGCGCAAAGGTGATTTTCGACGAGCTGCAATCTGAGATCACCAGGAGCCCAGACTTAAAGAAAAGCAGGAAGTTCTTCTTCGGTGGGACGCCTCCAGTAGCGGCCCTCGCCGTCAAGACAGGCATATTCGATACATGCTTCGACGGCAGCGAGCAGGAGAAAGCCGTTGTGGCACTTCTCCAAGGGACACCTCTGGTAAAGAGTGCATCCGAGTACGCCTCGGACCTTGTTACCAGGGTTCAGAGCTCTCAACCGCTGCCCCTTATTCGACATCATTTCGGGCTTCCATCGATGAAGGACACGATTGAAGGCGCCAGGAAGATCGCTGAGAGCGGCCTGTTGGATATCCTCTCGATAGCGCCGGATCAGAGCGCACAAGAATCCTTTTTCAGACCTCGGGAGATGGACTCGCGCCTCGATGGTGCCGGAGGCGTCCCTCTGAGAAGCCCCGCCGACCTCCAAGCACTATATGAGGCGACAAGAACAGGCAGCTTCCCCCTCCTCAGGTGCTATAGTGGCACAAGAGACCTCATCAGATGGGCCGAGATGATGAAGGACACCATCAACACAGCATGGGGTGCGGTCCCTCTCACCTGGTACAGCGAGCTCGACGGCCGCTCCAAAAGAACTCTGAATGAAGCCATTGCAGAAAACCAGCAGGCCATGAAATGGTATGCTGAGCACGGGATTCCCGTGGAGGTCAACGAATCCCATCAATGGGCTCTGAGGCGTTCAGGCGACGTCGTGGAACTCGCGACAGCATACCTCGCAGCGTACAACGCGAAAGCTCTCGGCGTGAGAGACTACGTTTGTCAGTTCATGTTCGACACTCCAAGAGGCATCTCGCCCGCAATGGACATCGCGAAGATGCTCGCCAAGCTCGAGCTCGTAGAGTCCATCAAGAACGGCGAGTTCAGGGTAATCAGGATGGTCAGATCTGGTCTGACCTCATTCTCCTCGTCGGCCAATGTCGCAAAGGGGCAGCTGGCTGCTTCCGTGTACGCCGCCATGACCCTGAAACCTCACATCGTCCACGTTGTGGGCTACAGTGAGGGGGATCATGTGTCCACGGCAGAAGAGGTGATCGAAAGCTGCGAGATCGCCCAGGGAGCAATCATGAAGGCTCTTCTCGGTGGGGTGAGACCGGAGACCGATCCAAAGGTCATGGTCAGAAAGGCAAACCTCATCGAGGAGACTCGGTACCTGCTTGATGCGATCAAACGCTTGAAGAGAGCCAACTCACATGATCCGCTCACATCCCCCGAGACGATAGCCGAGGCGATCAGGGAAGGATTGCTCGATGCATCGGATCTTCGCGGGAGCGGAGTGGCCCGGGGGAGAATAGTGACATCAATCGTCGATGGAGCCTATGTGGCGGTCGATTCCAACACTGGCAAGCCGATCACGGAGAAGGAGAGAATCCAGGAACTTGCAGTCTGCGAACACGACCTTGATCTCGCCGAGATTTGATTCATTCGGTGAATGGAAATGGAAGGGATCGCAGGCACATTCGGAATGAGAGACAAACACCTCGTGAGAATGATGCTGGAGAAGCTCGAACACAGGGGACCCGACGCATCAGCAATCTATGCTGACGACGCTCTCGTTCTCGGGGCCAGGAGGTCGAGAAGAAGCCCCATCGAAAAGGCCACAGCGATTGCACAGGAGGATGGGGTTGCTGTCGCATGCGATTCATACATCTTCAACAAAGAGCGGTTGCGAAAGACGATTGCCCCGAGCTGCGACGGGAGTGCCTCAGACGCGCAGCTCGTGCTCAAAATGTATAGGACCATAGGCGCTTCCGTCTTCCGCTACATCGATGGGGCATATGCCATAGTCATCGTTGACTGTGGCAAGACCCTTGTCGCAAGGGATACCTACGGTCTCAAACCGCTTTACTTCTCGGGGGACATGAGAAGGGGCATATACTCTTCCGAAATCAAGTCCCAGCAACTCGCAGAAGAGCGATTCATTCCCTTCCCGCCTGGCGAGATGCTTGTCTCCGGGGAGGGTTTCAGAAGAATCGTGAGGCAAGAAATCCCTTGGACCAAAGATCTCAATCCCAAGCGTCCCGCAGATAGAGTGCGTCAGCTCATAATGCAGAGTGTGTTGGGCTGTGTCGACAATTCGAGCGGATTCAACGTGTTACTCAGCGGAGGTGTCGACAGCAGCGTTATTGCTGCAGCTGCTGCTGAGACTGCATTGAGCACACAGAGTGTCTGCGTAGGGACGGAAGATAGCGAGGACCTCAAGATGGCTCGATTGGTCGCAGATCACCTCGGGACCAGACACAAAGAGCGTGTCTATGATGTCGAAGACATGCTCAAAGTCCTCAGCGACGCAATATACTATGGGGAGACTTTCGACTACCCTCTCGTGAGAAGTTGCATCCCCAATTACATTGCTACGCATGTCTTCTCGGACAGGCACAGGATCACTCTCTGCGGCGAGGGAGGAGACGAGGTATTCGCAGGATACGACTTCCTATTTGGCGTCAAGAAGGACGAGGCGCTGAGATTGGAGAGGGTCGCCCTGCTCAGGGATGGTCACATGACCGGATTCCAGAGAGTCGATCGGATGACTGCGTCTGCCTCTCTGGATGGAAGAATGCCCATGATGAGCAATCAGGTTGTGGATTATGGTCTTCGGCTGGGTAGGAAGGCATTGCTCGGATCCAAAGTCGAGAAGAGCAAACTTGTCCTTCGCAAAGCCTTCGCCGATCTCTTGCCGAAGCAGGTTACATGGAGAAAGAAGAGGAGGTTCAGCGATGGCGCTGGCTCCATCAGCTCTCTTGTCGGGTATTCAGAGAAGCTCATATCTGACAAGGAGTTCGAGAGAGAACGGGGACTACTGCCAAGAATCAGGACGAAGGAGGAGCTGTTGTACTACAGGGTCTTTCAGCGTCACTTCCCATCGGAGAGCGCACTAGCCTCAGTTGGATTCACGCCACGCCCATGACTACGCGAGGGAAGTCACGAATGAGAGACCTAACCCCATGTTTCCACCACGCAATCTCTCTCTGATAGTCTGAAACCATTTTCCTATGGGCAAATAGACTGTGTCCAAACCCGTTCATTTTGTACCCGTAAGTATAGCATCCAGCTTTAATCACCGGCAGATTCCGGGCCATAATCCGGGATTGAGAAAAAAGTTAAAGGGTTTTGAGAACTGGCCCTGCATTGTCTCACAGGAATTGAAATCCGAGATAGAATATCTGGCTCGCAACAGGTGCAGGCCCGGTTGGGCCCACTCGATTTCTCCGCTCAAAACAATAATCAACATTCATTTGTCGTAGAGTCGGCAGGCGACGAAATGACCGTTTCCAACATCGTCCATCTGCGGTTCCTCCACCGCTCCGAGCTTGACCGCCAATTCAAGCTTTGGTCCCTTTGTTCGTTTGATGGCGACCCGTCGCACTGCGAGCGCGATTGGGTTCTTCTGCTCCTTCATGAATTTGAGACGGGTCTCCAGCTCGGCGACCGCCTTATCGAGATTAGCCTCAGGCCCGAGCACTTTGAAAACGACGTGTCTCCCTCTGGGTTTGATCGACAGAATCATGTTGTGAACTCTGGAAGCAGGGTCCACGTCCAGCACTCTTTCCATCAACATCGCCGCTTCCTGAGCCACTTTCCTAGCTGATATCTTCCGTCGGGGCGGCTTCTTACCTTTATCCGCGCTCCCCGCCGCCGTCCCAGGCAATGACAACTTGTCGCAGGACACGACGACCTCTCGATCTACTAAGAACATGTCAATTGCGACCACAGCGTCCAATAATGAAGACTCCTTCTTGCGTTCGGCGAAATAGGCCCCGAGCCATCTCTTCACCAAATCAACGTCTTCCCCGGACCGCAGGTCGACATAGGCTGCGAAGCCATCGGATCTGAGCCCCACGACGTGGTTCGACAGGATGTGCGTCGGGTTTGTGATCTTCGCGACTTCTAGCAGGTGGGCAACAAGGTCCCTCCCCTCCCAGCCGCACTTGTCAAAGGCTACGGAGCACCTCGGATGGAATCTGCACCCCTTCGGCGGGTCAATGGGGCTGGGGACTTCGCCTTCAATGCCCCTCCTGTCCTTCCTCTTGAGAGGGTCGGGGATGGGAATTGACGAAATGAGAGCCTTCGTGTAGGGGTGCAGAGGGTTGCCCATGAACTCGCGAGTTGGAGCCAGCTCGACTATCTTCCCCAGATACATGACTGCGATCCTATCGCTCATATGCTCTATGACGGACAGATCGTGAGAGATGAAAAGGAAGCTTAGTCCCAGTTTAGACTGGAGACGCTTGAGAAGGTTCAGAGCCTGAGCCTGAACCGACACGTCCAACGCCGAAGTAGGCTCGTCCAGAACTATGAAGTCAGGATCGAGCGCAAGTGCTCTCGCAAGCGCTATCCTTTGCTTCTGACCCCCGCTGAACTCGTGTGGCAGCCTGGAAAGATGGTCATGGGAGAGGCCCACTTGCTCGATGAGCTCGTGGATCTTCTCCCTCTTTATGAACTTCGAGTCACCGATGCCCTTGGGTGGCCCATGAATCGCAAATCCCTCTCCAATTATCCTCTCCACCGTCATCCGCGGGTCGAGGCTGGAATATGGATCCTGGAAGACGATCTGCATCCTCTTCCTGAAGCCACGGACTGCGGACTGCGGGATCTCCGTGATATCCTTGCCCTGGAAGATGATCCTCCCACCTGTCGGCTCGGCGAGCCTCAGTATGGTGCGTCCGACCGTGGTTTTTCCGCATCCCGACTCACCGACTAGACCCAGGGTCTCACCCCTGAATACCGACAGATCTACGCCATCGACTGCGTGGACATGTCCGACCACAGTGCTGAAAACGCCCTTCTTCACCGGGAAGAGTTTCTCCAGACCAATGGTCTGGACGATTGGTTGGCTGCCGTTAGCCCGGTCTCCGCTAACGGACATTTGGGCCCTCCTTTCCAGTCCACAAATGGCATGAAACGAAGTGCCCTGGAGAGATCTCCACCCGCCGCGGCATATCCTCTCCGCAGACTTCCGTGGCCTTCTCGCATCTCTCTACGAACGCGCAGCCTTGGAACGGACGCATCAGGTTTGGCACCGTCCCTCTTATCACTGACAGCTCATCCTTTCTCTCGCCCAGTTTAGGGAATGCCGCGAGCAGTCCAGCCGTGTAAGGGTGTCTCGGGTTGGCGAATAGCTCGAAGGTCTCCGCCTCCTCCACGATCCGACCTGCGTACATCACGCATATCCGGTCGCACACCTCCGCCACGACTCCCAAGTTGTGCGTGATCAACATCATCGAGCTGCCAGTCGTGCGCATGAGGTCTCTCAACAGGTTGAGTATCTGGGCCTGGATCGTGACATCGAGCGCGGTCGTCGGTTCGTCCGCGATCAGAAGTGATGGGGAGCACGATAGCGCGAGCGCGATCATGACGCGTTGCTTCATGCCGCCGCTCAGCTCGTGGGGATACTGCTTCATGACATTGACCGGCGCGGCAATCCTCACCAGCTTCAGCACCTCCTCTATCTTCTTGTCGAGTACAGCTCGATCATAGATGCCCTGGTGCAAGGAGATGACCTCGCCGAGTTGATAGGCGACCGTGAAGACTGGATCTAGGGCGGTGGCAGGGTCTTGGAATATCATGGATATGCTCTTGCCTCTGATGGATCTCATCTGGTCATCGGTTCTTGTGAGCAAATCGAACGAGAAAAGCGCAGCAGCTCTCCCGACTTTGTCGGACGCAGGCATCGTCTTGGCATTCTGTGCGAGATAGTACCTTGTGACTCCGGTCGGAACTCTGTCCGGCGGAACGATCTTATCGATCTGCGCTGGGGTCAACTTCTTGGCCTTCTTCTTGCGACCAGTGTCCCTGTAATCGTAGAGCGCGACAAGCTTCTTCTTCTCCACCAGAGACGATCTCCTGTACCATTCCTGGGCCTCTATCTCCAGCTGCATCCTTCGCTGTCGGACATCCTGAGGCTCCATGAAGAAGATGTTGCCAGCTGTAATCTTTCCGGGGCCCGGAACGAGCCTCAATATGGAGAAGGCGGTCATGCTCTTCCCGCAGCCCGTTTCTCCAACAATCCCCACGGATTCCTTTTCGTAGACTGTGAAATCAATGCCGTCGAGAGCAGTCACCACCCCCTCGTGCAGGAAGAATTGAGTCCGTAGCCCCACAATCTCGAGCAGGGGCTTCCTACCGGGCATCATCTCCTCAGCCCCTTCATACGCGGGTCGAGCACGTCCCTCAGACCGTCCCCTAGCAGGTTGAACCCCAGAATGGTCAGCAGCAGCACGAGTCCAGTGAAGGTCGCCATCCATGGTGCCTCCTCCAGGTACGGGATGCCCCTGTACAGCATGTAGCCCCAGCTTGGCGTCGGAGGCTGCGTGCCCACTCCAAGGAAGCTGAGGCTGCTCTCAATTGTGATCGCATCCGCGACGCCGATGGACGCCCACACGATCAGAGGAGCCAGACAGTTCGGCAGGACGTGTGTGAACATGATCCTGATATTCTTCGCGCCCAGAGCCCTGCTAGCCTCGACGAACAGCCGCTCCCGAACCGCAAGCGCCTGACCGCGCATGAGCCTCGCGAACCCGGCCCAGTAGGATATGGATATCGCCAATATGACGTTGTTCAGGCTTGGTCCTAGCGCTGCGGCGAATGCAAGTGCCAGCAGGAACGCGGGGAATGTCCAGAACAAGTCAATCGTGCTCGCGATGATGTAATCGACTTTGCCGCCGAAATAGCCCGCCGTAAGCCCCAGCAACACCCCGATCACCAGGGAGAAAAAAACTGCCAGCGTCGCCACCAACAACGAAACTCTCGCGCCCCAGATAACCCGACTGAATACATCTCGACCTAGCTCGTCAGTCCCAAAGATGTGTCCGTCTCCCTTGGATACGTTGTACCCGAAGAACCTGAACCAGTGCGGAGGCAAAGTCTGGTCCTCCGGATGGATCTCGCTCGGGGTCGGGTCGGCAATTGGCAGGACGGGGGCAAACACGGCGAGCGCGACCATCACGACAATGACAGACAAACCAATGACGACCATCTTGTTCCTGCTGCCCCGCTGGATCATATCGGCTATGGTCTCCCTCGCGCCGCCGGCCATCTTCCAGCCGAGAAGCCTGTCGTTCAGACCCTTCCTCAGCCTCATCCCAGCCTCACCCTTGGGTCCACGAACGCGTAGAGTATGTCAGCAACCAGGTTGCCGAGTACGACGAACATCGCCAGTACGAGTATGCACCCCTGAACAGTCGGATAGTCGTAGTTCGTGATGGAGTTGGTCACGAGCAGACCAAGCCCAGGCCATGAGAAGACGGTCTCGACGACGACTGCGCCCGCGACGAACCAACCGATGTCGAGGCCAATGACCGTGATCACAGGGAGCATCGCGTTCTTGAGAGCATGCTTGAATATCACTTCGCTCTCCGGGAGTCCTCTAGACCTGAGCTGAGTGATGTAGTCCTGTCTCTGCACCTCAAGCATGCTCGATCTCATCATGCGGGTCGTGAGCGCCGCATTGCCAAGACCTAAAGTCATCGCGGGCAGGATGATGCTCTTGAAACCCCCGACCGTTCCTTCGATTGGAAGCCATCCTAAGTACACCGCGAACAGCAGCATTAGCAGGATGCCGAGCCAAAACGAGGGCATGGCGTATGCAACGAGCGTGAAGACCATCACACTCCTGTCCTTCCAGGAGTTCTGCTTCAGCGCCGAGTATACCCCAAGAGGGATGCCCAGTGAATATGAAATAGTCAAGCCGATGGCCATGAGCTCGAGTGTCTTCGGAAGCCTCTGGATGATGAGGTCGCTTACGTCGAGATTGAGTGTCTGACGACTGACCGATTGGCCGAGATCGCCCTGCGCCAGGCGGTAGAGGAATTTGCCGTACTGGACGATGAACGGCTGGTCAAACCCATACTTCTCTCTGAGCTTCTGAATATCATCGGGGGACGCGTGCGGAGGCAGGATGTTGACGATGGGATCTCCGGGGGTCAGGTACAGCATAAGAAAGACGATGAATGTCGCAAGCAGAATTACAGGAATGGCGAGAAGAATCTTCCTGATCACGTAAGAGATTAGATCCGCCATGGATTTCTTCCCCTTACAGCCCCCATCCGCCGCCGTCCATAGATGCTTCTGCTCCGCGTGTTTTGGTCGGGTTCCGCATATGAAATGAAATGGTAAAGGGTTTTCTAGTTTTTCCACTACTTCACTATGTCAACGTCCAGGATGTTAATAGGCTGCTCCTGGCCGAGCGGGTGCACATACCAGCCTGTCACATAGTTGTGTATCGCGAAGATCTGGTACCAGAATATGATCGGTGCCCAGGCCCCCTGCGTCAATAGCCTGATGTGTCCAGCTGTGGCGTTGTCAGAGAAATCCTTCTCCGTCTCCGCGTAGGTCCAGTTGGTGACATAGCCGTCGAAAACGTCGTCCATGTACCATCCGGTGTTCGAACCTCCAGCGGCCCATGTGCCGAAGTGCCAGTCGAGGATCTCCGCTCTCGGCCACGAGTACCAGAACAAGATGGCTTCCTGTTCTCCATCAGCCGCCTTGGCCCTCAGAGTTGTCTCCGCGTATTGCGCGAGATCCACATGGACTCCAACCGCCTGGAACTGGGTCTGCAGAATCTCTCCCATCGAAACGTCCTCGCCCTTGTTTGTAGTCCATAGATCCAGCGTCAGCTCAGCTCCCGCGGCATTCTCTAGCCATGCGTCGCTGTCTCTGTTGGTCCAGCCGGCCGCCGCGAACAGTGTGCTCGCCTTGGCGGGGTCATATGAATAGTTGTATATCGCTGGAACCTTCGTCGACTCAGGCTCGATTGGCGACAGGTAGTTGACACCCTCCTCACCAATGCCGTGCCAAACCGTCTGCAGGATCTGCGTTCTGTTGATGGCGTAGCCGAACGCTTTTCTGAGGTCCGCATTCGTCCACGGAGTCTTGTTGCAGTTGAACTCTACGTGATATGTCCCCTGTCCGCGGCCCGAAATCACCGTCATCTCGGTGTTGGCCTCGTATGTCGGAACCTTGTTCGGTGGCACCTGCTGCAGGATATCGATCGCCCCGCTCTCAAAGCCGGCGAATCTTGCTGCCTGGTCCGGTATCACCCTGTAGATGATCTTGTCGATCTTTGCGGGCCCCTTGTTTGTGTACCAGGAGGCTCCCCAGTTGTAGTCCTTGTTCTTCACAAGTGTGACATGATCGCCTGCGACCCACTCCTTGAGCTTGAACGGACCAGTCCCGATGACTTTGTGTCCGGCCGTTCCGTAGTTCTCAAGTCCGTCCGATTCAAGCGCGTCAGGACCCATCATCGAACCGTACAAGTGCGACAGGTTGAAGATCAACGCCACATCAACCCAAGTAAGGTTGAGCGTCATGTGGTAGTCATCCCTGCACCATATGCCCGCGTCCGGCCATCCGGTCTTGTTCTCGCAGCCATATATGGCCCAGAACTCGTACTGCACCCAGCTATCATCTTGGGCGTAGTAGTCGATGATCCTCCTGACCGCATCTGAGTCAAACGCCAATCCGTCATGGAACTTCACACCCTCCTTGAGCGTGATGTTGAATGTGGCGTTGTACGGGTAACCCGTGCCTCTCATGTTCTTGAGCTCCCAAGACTCTGCAAGTCCTGGTACGTAGGCACCGGTCAGGTCCCTGGCGATCAAGGTCTCGTATATCATGCCCGGAGGCCCATACATCGCACTCGTTTTCGCAGGGTCCATCGTCTCAACATCGGAGCTCATAGCGATAACGAGGACCTTACCCTCATCCGCATTGAACAGACCTGCGGCCCATGCGCCGGCTACTGCGGCTATCACCAGTATGACCACGATTACGACTGCCCACAACATCTTGCTTTTCGGTCGAGCTGGCGAGCCGGCAGGTTGCGCTATCTCACTCTCTGGTTGCTTCTCAGAACTCCCCACCTACTTCCCTCCTTTGAGACAAGATACAGGATCCACACGAGAAACGTCTCTACACGTTCAGTTTCCTCTGGGGGTCCGCTCTTGTTTCTACGGGCTCCAAGATTGTGGTTATCCGTATATAAGGGAATCCCTGCAGCCGAAAACCTATCACGTTGCGCTGACTGTTGGACCCTGACTCTCCGTCGATGTCAGTACTCACAGCGTGCGAAAAAGAAACCATCTGAACCTGAAACAGAACAGCCGAAGCATTATGTGAAAGCGTGGGCATCCATGTGAAAACAGGAGGGCCTCGCATGGAGATCGACGTCCACATGCATTCGCTCTACTCACCGGACTCCCGTTCCAAACCCGAGCTGATGGTGAAGCAAGCCATCGCCATCGGCCTCGGCGCAATAGCTGTAACGGATCACGACACTTGGGAAGGCGGCAGGGCGGCAGCCAAGCTGGCGGGAAATGACACACTGATAATACCGGGCGCTGAGCTCAAGACGGAGAAGGGCGACCTTCTCGCCCTCTTTGTGGACGAGGCTATCACTGCCAGTACATTCGCGAGGAAGGTCGACGAGATACACGCGAAGGGAGGCGTTGCAATCGTGCCTCACCCGGGGGTTTCCCCAAGAATCACCCGCCTCGAGCTTTCAATGGTGGACGGGTACGAGTCCTTCAACGCGATTCTGAGCGCGTCGTCGAATCGCCGGTCTGTCGAGAAGGCATCCGGCCTGGGGAAGCCGGGCTTCGGCTCCTCGGACGCCCACCTGGTGCGGGAGATCGGCAACGGGAGGACGGAGGTAGCGGACTGCGAGACTCTCGCCGATCTGCGAGAGGTTGTTCTCAAGAACCCGAGAGTGTCGCGGATGACAAGATCCAATCCAATTATTCATAGAACTAACGAAGCAATACTATTCGGAGTGAAAGGGATCTGGAAACGCTAGCCTGACGGTGACCGTTCGTCAGTCTTCTGCCTCAGAACTCGGACTTTCTGCTGCGGTCCAGAGACCTTCGACAGGAAATCCTCAATCTTGATGATCCTGGCATTAATCCTGGCAACATCCTCCTTGAGCGATGCTGCAGCCATGACCAATTCGTTCCGGATTTTCAGTTCCTGCTCCGAAGGCTGCGGAGTGAGCGCCAGCGGCGCGGGATCTGGATGCTGCAGAGCCTGTTCTTGCAGCTCTTTCACCCGTTGCTCGACGAACGCCTGAAGAGAGGCCGCGCTCTTGTCCAAAGAGTCCAGCTTGCTCAGAATATCCTGCGGCATCTCCATCTTGGGAGGCTCCCGCAGACCTATCTCCTTGATCTGCATCTGATGGGCATTCGCCATCTTCTCGATGTTCTCAAGGCGGACCTCGAGCTCTTTGGGGAATGCGATGGCGGGGTTTGCCCTAGACCCTCCGGCAAGCGCTGCGAAACCCTTGTCAATCTTCTTGTCGGAAGCCGAGAGGATCACAGCCAGCCCTTTGGATATCCTCTCGTCAATGCTCCTGTGGAATTCCTCAAGCGATTTCTTCATGGCGCTGTCGAGCTGCTCGAGTTTCTGCTCTTGGCTCTCGACTATGCGAATGATATTGCTGAGGTCCCCGAGGCTCCTTGATATGTTCTCAAGCACCTCCCTGTCCCCAGGGGATGCCCTGCCTCCAGCGTCGGACACCTGGAAGTCTCTCAGCAGGTCGATCACCGCGGACAGGTCCGCCTCTGGTCCCGCCTTCTTGATCGCGTCCTTGATCGGTGCGAGCTTCGCCAGCTCCTGCTCGGCGAGTTCTAGGATCTCCTTGTTATCGACTTCAACATTCTCCAGTCCCTGCATTATCTTCTCGAGCTGGTCGGCGGCCTTCGCAATGCTGGATTTCTCAATCGCATCGATGTCTTTCACGGCGTCCTTCTTCCCCTTGGCGATTGCATCCGCAACTGCCGTCCCCTCATGCGGGAACAGGGGCACCATGTGAATGACCCCTGTCTTGATCTTGGCCTCGACATAGGAGTATTCACGGTCGTTGACTGTCACGGTCTGCTTGTCTGACTTGACGTAAAGAATCGCGATGCAGTCGTTGGGCAGAACGCAAACCTCGACATCAAAGCCTGAGCTCTTGGCTAGTGCCGGCAGGCGTTCCGGCTTCTCTTTCGATACGGCCGCAAGATAGGCCCCCAGATAGGACGTCGCGTAGTTCTCAAGAGCCTTCTTGGCTGGGCGCATGGCCTTGGGGGGTGCGCTCTCCATGCGAATCTCAGCGGTATTATCCATTATGTTGTATTGAGCTTTTGCTTCAGAGGATGCAATCAGCGCAACCCAGGATATCACTCCTTCGGAGAACCCTTACAACCAACTGGCCCTCGTAGGAAAGGTTTATCTATTTATAACTCAAATCGCATATTTGTCGAATACCGCCCCTTATCGATCATTCTAGGCTGGGATTGCTCTGAGCATCATAAAATCCAAACGATACATCAAGAAGGTCGCACTCGTCGGCGACTCATCGGTCGGCAAGACCTCCCTCATTAGGAGGTTTGTGATCGACGTATTCGATGACAAATACATCGCCACGATCGGTGCGAAGGTCAGCAAGAGAGATGTCGAGTACACGATGCCCGATAAAACGGTCTACCTCACGATAATGCTCTGGGACATTCTCGGACAGAAAGACTACAAGAAGATGAGATTGCAGGGCCTGACGGGGGCGCACGGGGTAGTGCTGGTCACTGACCTAACTCGGCCTGAGACAATCAAGGCGGCCGTAGATTTCTGGCTCCCCGAGGTGAGCGAGATATGCCCGGCGGCTCCTGTGCTGCTCGTAGGCAACAAGTCCGACTTAGCCGGAGAAGTCAGTCCTGCCTCGACGCAATTGAACGAGATATCCGTCAAAGCGGAGATGCCCGTCATCTATTGCAGCGCCAAGACCGGTGCGAACGTCGAGCATGCCTTCAGGAGGATAGGAGAGCTGATGCTCTCCTCTGACCTCGGAGACAAGAAGGGCGGAGGGGATCTCACCGTTGCCTCACTCGCTCAAGCCATCGACGATGTGGTCAGTGATTTCTGCGAGCAGTACGGCGATACCCAGCGGGCGATGGAGGTCGTCGAAAGGGAGTTCAACAAGGCCAGGGTCAATGTGAATGCGCCGTCCAAGGACTCCCTTCTTATGGCGATAGAGTATTTGTCCGACATTGAGAGGGACATCCACGGACGTGATGTCTCCGAAGTGAACAAGCTCAGGCGCTGGAAGATGATCGACGAGGCCAGAGGTGGCTGAGAGTCGGTCTCTGTTTGTCGGGTGTGTTGTCGATGAAGAAACAGCAGCTTGAGATAGGCCTTCAGAAACTGACTCCTCTCCCAAAGCAGTCTGCCAGGCTCGAGCAGTATGCGACACCTGCGCACGTCGCCGCTGATATGCTCTGGGAGGCCTACACGGCCGGAGACATCGAAGGCAAATCCATTGTGGACCTTGGCTGCGGGAACGGGATATTCGCCATCGGAGCGAAGATACTCGGCGCGAAGAGCGCACTAGGAGTTGATCTGGATCCAGAGGCAGTCAAGATCGCGAACGAGAACGCGGATGCACTGCAGCTAATCGTCGATTTCCAGGAAGGGGATGTGACCGAGGTTGGAGGCAGGTACGATACGGTCCTGCAGAACCCTCCGTTTGGCTCCCAAACCAAGAACGCGGATCGCGCGTTCATCAAAAAGGCGGTCGAACTCGCCCCTCGGGCTTACTCACTACACAATGACGGCACTGAGGACTTCGTCCAGCAGATGGTTTCCGCGCTGGGCGCGAGAGCAGTGCTGGTCAAAAAGTATAAATTCGAGATTCCATATGCGTTCGAATTCCACAGAAAGCCGATCGAGACGATTTCAGTGGTTCTCCTAAGGTTTGAGAGATAGGTGATTCAGCTGGCAAGAACTGGTAAGAGAGTGCTTCCGGGCGACGAGGTGGCGATTGCTGAGGAATACATGTCCGGAGAAGGCACCTACGAGATGGAAGGGAAGGTCTACGCGAGCACTGTCGGGGAGCTCGACCTGGACGCGAGAGAGAAGGTCGCGAAGATCATCCTTGACAACCCGCCCGTGGTGCTCCAGGAGGGCGATGTCGTCCTGGGAGAGGTTTCGGACACGAAGCCAGCCATGGCGATTGTGAGCATCTTGAAGCAAGAGGGCAGGGATCGGGATGTGTCGAGCGAGACCCTGGCGTCTGTACATGTTTCCAAGATATCGAGCTCGTACGTCGAGGACGCGGGCGACCTGATGAGACCAGGCGACCTCATCCGAGCCTCGGTCATACAGGCGGAGCCGTCGGTCCAACTGTCGACCGCGGGACCGCACTTCGGAGTGGTCAGGGCCCTGTGCGGGCGCTGCAGATCGCCCCTGGAACGCAAGGGCAGAAGTCTGTACTGCGACAAGTGCGACAGAACGGAGAATCGGAAGGTGGCGGACGACTACCGCAACTTCTAACCATATTGGGAAAACCTCTTATCGCATGAGCTAGATAGAGCTATATCAGAAGGGGGGCAGGATTGGCAGATGACAAAGAGCTCCTCGCTGAGATAGAGCGTCTCAGAGAGGACGTGAAACAGCTACGCGAAATTGTGAACGTGCTAGTGAACGTCGTCATGGAAGAGGACTTCGAAGAGGAGGACCCGGAGTTCCCCGCCAACACCCACGGCTTCGAGACGAACCTCAGATTGAACAACTGATTCAAATACGGGCCCGCGAATCCCGTCTGGGGAAGATGAAGAACACATACTTCTTAGATAGCATGCGGGCTCAAGAGAAGTGGAGGATGGAGGAGTCGATCAACCTCTTGCCCTCCGAGAACATGACGAGCCCGCAGGTGCGCGCGCTGCTGTCGTCCGACTTCGTCAACAGGTATACTCTGCCTGTCGAGGCCGAGTACGCCGGCGAGTACATGGAGAATTCCTACAGAGGCACGCGCATCACAACCGATGTCGAGCGGAAGTGCGAGCAGGTCTGCAGAGAGGTTTTCGGAGCGAGACACGCATGCGTGCAACCGCTTTCTGGACACATAGCGGCCATAATCACGATCGTCGCGACGACGAAACGCGGTGATAAGGTCGCCTCCATATCGGACGAGTTCGGGGGCTACGACGGATACGCGCAGAAGTACATCCCCGACATTCTCGGGCTTAAGGCAGTCAAGCTGCCTTTCACCGCTGACTCGTGGAACCTCGATGCCGAGAAGGCATCGCAAACGATTCGGAAAGAGAAGCCCAAGCTAGTGATCCTCGGAGCATCGCTGATCCTGTTCCCTTACGAGATCAGACCCGTTGCGGAGGCATGCAAGGATGTGGGTGCCACGCTCGCCTATGACGGCTCGCATGTACTTGGCTTGATTGCGGGGGGTGAGTTCCAGGAACCTCTCAAGGAAGGAGTGCAAATATTATACGGCTCTACGCATAAAAGTTTCTTCGGACCTCAGGGAGGGCTTATAGTAACGGACTCAAAGGAACTGGACGGAGAGATCAGAAGGAATCTCACGTGGCGCGTGGTCGACAACATCCACTGGAACCGGGTGGCGTCGCTCGGACAGGCTCTCCTGGAGATGAAGAGGTTCGGCCCGCAGTACGCCAAGCAGGTCGTGAAGAACTCAAAGAGACTCGGCAAAGAGCTCAAAGAGAGGGGCTTCCCCATTATGTTTGAAGAACTCGGCTTCTCGCAATCTCACCAGCTGCTGATGGACAGAGGCGAGCTGAAAGCGATCTACGGCCTCACGATAAACGACTTCTCCATTAGGATGGAGAAGTCCAACCTGATAATCGACGCTGTCGGGAGGCTCGGGACCGCGGAGATAACCAGACTCGGGCTCAAGGAGAAGGACATACCCGAGCTGGCGGACCTTTACATGGAAGCCGCAAAGGGAAGGAATGTCAGAGGCCAGGTCAAGGCCATGAGGGACAGATTCGATATGGCCTTCCGCATCAGATAAGCCATTAATATGGTCAGGGACCATTCCACTCTCCTGTGAAAGAGAACAGGTACTCCAGGCAGACCCTTCTGCCCGAGATAGGGCCAGGGGGACAGAAGAAGCTCGAGAAGAGCAGGGCTGTCGTCATAGGGTGTGGTGCCCTCGGCACTAATGCTTTATCCTTCTTGGTAAGGGCAGGGGTAGGCCAGGTGCTGGTGGCGGACAGGGATATTGTTGACCTATCCAATCTTCAGAGACAGACTCTCTTCTCCGAACGGGACATCGGAAGGCCCAAGGCGAAGGTCGCCCAAGAGATCCTGCAGGAGATCAACTCTGATGTCGAAGTCGACGGACAGGTCGTTGACATCAGCCATGCCAATGTCGAGAAACTCGTCAAAGGTGCGACCGTAGTTCTCGACGCCACTGACAATATGGACACCCGATTCCTGGTCAATGACGCGTGCGTGAAGCACGCTATACCGTGGGTGTACGCGGGCGCGGTCGGCGTGACAGGGATGGTAATGCCAGTCTTCCCGAAGGGGCCGTGTCTCAGGTGCGTCTTCCCCGCACTGCCTCAGCCCGGTCAGCTCCCGACTTGCGATACCGTCGGCATCGTCAACACACTACCCGCGGCTGTGGCCTCGCTGGAAGTGACGGAGGCATTCAAGATCATGCAGGGCAAAGAGCCCATGATGGGGCTTATGGTCCTAGACATCTGGCTCGGTGAATTCCAGAAGATCAATGTCAAGAAGAACCCCGCGTGTCAGACCTGTGCCAAACGGGACTTCAAGTACCTCGAAGCAAGGGAGAGGAAGTTCGCCGCCTCGCTCTGCGGCAGGAACGCTGTTCAGATCGTGCCTGCGAGAGAACTTCGTGGCGGCCTTTCGGACCTCAGGAAGCAGCTAGCCAAGCTAGGTGATGCGAAGGTTGTAGACGGCGTTCTCAGGTTCAAGTCGAAAGAGGCAGATCTGACAGTATTCGCCGATGGCAGGACGATTATAGCAGGCACCACAAACATAGCGAAGGCAAAGACAGTGTTCTCAAAGTACATCGGTGATTGATTGCGCGGGCTCGTGCTGATGTCTGGAGGCATCGACTCTCCCGTGGCCGCTTACCTGATGGGAAAGCAGGGGTTGGAGCTGGTCCTAGTTCACTATGACAACAGACCATTCACCAGCGACGAGGAAGTCGACAAGGCAATCAGGTTGATGCGGAAGGTGGAAGAGGCCCTCGGAATGAAGACCACCAAGGTGCTGGTGCCCCACGGGAAGGCCCAGACCGAGTTCGCAAGGTCGTGCAGAAGGAACATGGAGTGCGTTCTCTGCAGACGGATGATGTTCAGAGTGGCCGAGCGGCTTGCAAAGAGATATTCCGCGGAATGCATCGTCACCGGAGAATCACTCGGCCAAGTCGCGTCACAGACCCTGGCCAACATCAACGTAGAGGAGAAGGCAACTTCGCTGCCGATACTCAGGCCCCTGATCGGCTTCGACAAAGTGGAGATCGAGAGGATAGCGAAGAAGATCGGCACCTACGAGATATCGATCCTGCCGGGGCTGTGTTGCACGATCGCGCCGAAGAAACCATCGACCTACGCGAAGATAGCCGATGCGGTCGAACAGGAGGCGAACGTGGACCTCGAGAAGCTGGCCCAAGACGCGTTCAGCGGCGCGGTGGAGATCGAATGAAAGGATACGTGCTCGACACTTCTGTGCTCTACTATGGCAAGGACCTCCCCGCGGGATATGAATTGGTAATCACTCCCGGAGTGGTGAACGAGCTGGACAAGGAGGATATGGGGACCAGGCTGGAACTGCTGCTCGCAACGCGCGTGAGAGTATCCTCGCCTTCTGAAAGGTCGCTGAAGAGGATAGAGATAGAAGCGGATAGGACGGGCGATTCGCGCAGGCTTTCCCAGACCGATAGAGAGATACTCGCTCTCGCCCTCGACCTTGGCTACGAGCTGATGACAGACGATTACTCGGTCCAGAATATCGCGAAAGTGATGGGCATTCCATGCAGAGGATTGGATCAGAAAGGCATTACGGAGATCTTCGAATGGCAGGCCAAGTGCAGGGGATGCGGAAAACTGTTCCCCGCAGATGTGCACGTGTGCGACGTCTGCGGGAGTGAGACAAAGACGAAAAGGAAGAGGAAAAGTTAGAGCCTCTCGAGCAGATATATCGTGACCGTGTCGTCGTCCTCGGGCGGGTCGCTCCTTGGATACCTCTTGGCCAGCTTGTTGTAGAGATCTCTCCTTGTCTCTCCTTTCTTGGCCTCCAGGTCGTACTGCAGGAAGGTCATGGGTATTTCCTTCAGCTTGTTCGAGCAGGAGTACAGCACGTTCGCCGTGAATCTCTTCTTCGGGCTAACGATCTCGACATTCTCGTCCGGGGAGTACTTCAACTCACCTTTGTGTATCCTGATGGTCGCGAACACGCGGTCATCAAGCTTCTTCCAGTCCTGTGAGAAGTCCATTGTTCGGAATCTCATCTCAATCCACGTATCAAGGAGTATCAGTTACTAGGCTTAAGCGTTACTTACGAATCACAACGCCCACACTGCCGGAATCGGAGCCGCCCTATCAAATTACGTAGAACACTTTCGTGCATCGAATTGCTCTTGCTAGCCCTCTCCGCCCGAGCACCCGCATCGCGAATTCTGTGCGCAAGTCCGACGGGAAGAACAGGTCCCCCAGCTTCCTGGTCCAGAGGGAGTTCGCGAGCGGCTTGCCCATCACCTCTCTCCATCTGCGGTCGTACGCGTCCAGTGGGATCCCTTTCTCCAAGTGTTCCTTGATCGTCTTCCCAGCTATCCTTCCTGCAATCATGGCTATGGGGATGCCACCGCCGTTGCTCGCCATCACATGACCCGCTGAGTCACCTACGAGCATTGCGTTGCCCCGAACGGTCCTATCAACAGGACCTGATTGCGGGACGAACCCCATGGTTAAACCCGTGTACGAAGGCACTCCGATCTTCTTGGCGAACCTATCAAACAATTCAGTGGGTTTGCCCATCAGAAGGTCGGGCCTGAAGCCGACCCCAATATTCGCTCCATTGTGCTTCGGTATCACCCATCCGTATCCACCGGGAGCGAGAGAGCCGAAATACATCTTCACGACAGGCTCGAAGCTCCCCTCCGCTTGGCATGCGATTGCTGGATATCTGGCGTCTGGGCGCTGCAGCCCAACGTCTCGGGCAGTCCTGGAGTTCGGGCCATCCGCGCCGACAATCACCTTTGCCTTGATCTCTCCTAAGGTCGTCGAGGCCACGCCGTTCGTGATCGAGTTCATCGATGTGGCCGTCTCAAGCCTCGCACCGGCCTCGACCGCAAGCTTCGCAAGGTGCTTGTCGAAGGCCCGGCGATCAAGCGTGATTCCCTCGAAGGGGACCCTATAGCCCCTCCCATTTGGAGATACGAGTTCGATGAATTCCGACCTCCCCATGACCAGTGAGCTGTCGACTGTAAGCAGCTCCTCCAGGTCTATCGTCTCGGGGAACATCGAGTACATCTCCTTGATCGCGGGGAGAAACTCGCCACACTGAACGGGGTAGCCAATCTCCGTCCGTCTATCAATCAGAAGAACGTCCAGGCCCTTCCCCGCGCAGTATTTGGCGGTAGTGCTGCCTGCCGGACCCGCGCCGACGATCAGGACGTCGACTTCCAAGGTTTCTTCCCCCTGGTCATCGTCGCGCCCTTCATCTCCAAGTACTCCGAGGTCACCTCGCAAAAGCCCGTCCGCTTCATGAGATCCTCGTAGACCCTCGTGGAGCCGAACGCCTCGTAGGTCTCCAGGAGCTTTGCATACGGATCCCTGGCCCATCTCTCCTTCGCCGCAGCGGGAGCCGCTATTCGGGTCAGTGGAGGCACCATGCGCCTCACATGTATCTCGAGCATCTTCGCAAGAGGGCCCGGAGGTGGTTTCGCCATGTCGACGACGATTGCCTCTCCGCCTTCCTTGAGGACTCTGTGTATCTCGCCCAGCCCCCGCTCTTTGTCGAAGAAGTCGCGGAAGGAGAAAACACAGAACACCTTGTCGACGCTCCCGGCAGTCATTGGTATCTCCTCGCCCACGCCTCTGAGGAACGATACACGCTCTGGGTCGACGTTCTTCGCAGCGGCTTTTGAGAGGTCGGGAGACGGCTCGAGCGCGAAGACGCTCTTTGATGACAAGTGCTTCGTGAAATTGCCAGGACCTGAACCTATCTCCAGGACGATGTCCTCGGGTTTGGCCAGCGCGGCAACCTTCTTTCGCCATCGATCGACCATTCCAAAGGTGATCAGCCAGTTCACTCGCTCGTAGTACGGCCCGACCTCTTCCATCGCATCCATGAGATCGCGCCACTCATTGGTGGACATTCCATGCGGATCCAATCAAATCACCTACGAGTCCCGTTCGAGAACCTTCTTGACGAGGTTTCTCAAGCCCGCGCTATACTGCGTATTCGTCAGGCATCCGAGATGACCTAGCGCCTCCATTCCGTAGTACTCGCTCATGCCCTTTGCCTTCTCGACGGCTCCTGACTTGATCACTAGCCTGGCGCACTTCCTGACCTCCTCGCTTGAGGGAGTCTCCGATGTGATGACATCGAAGATAGCCTTCTTGATATCCTCCGAACCCTTGATGGCCAGAAGGGAAGGGAGAGTCAGGTTGCCCTCCTTCAGATCGTTGCCAGCCGTCTTCCCGGTCTTCTTCTCGTCCCCCGTGAAGTCCAGGATATCGTCTATGATCTGGAATGCGATGCCGAGGTCTAGGCCGTAGCTGCCCAATGCTGATATCTCGTCCGCGGTCGCCCCTGCGAGATACGCACCAACCATAGCGCCCGCCCTGATGGGCTGCGCAGTCTTCCTCTCGGCAACCTGGAGATAAGTGTTAACGCTGAGATCCTTCCTGTGCCTGTACCGGTTCTGAAGGATCTCTCCTTCCGCAAGCGCAGTGCAGGCGTCCGCCGTGGTCTCGACAACGACCTTGTCGAACACGCCTCCCAACCGGAAGGCCTTGACGAAGAGAAAATCTCCAGTAACGACTGCCGAGTGAAGACCCCACTTCTTGTAGACTGTGTCTCGGCCCCGCCTAGTAGAACCGCCGTCGTTGACGTCGTCGTGAACAAGGGTGGCCGAATGTATGAGTTCGAACCCGGCGGCGATGTCCACGATCTTCTTGATGTCCGCGCCTCCGAGTGCCTTGTATGCTAGAATCGTCACGGTCGGGCGGATGCGCTTCCCGCCCGCATCGATGACATGGAGGGATGCCTCCGTCAGAACCTTCTCCTGAGACTTCACCATTTCATGGAGCTTGTCGTCGACCATCTGGAGCTCTTTCTTTATGCCGAAGTCCCATGGCGATGTCGTCATGGCGATGCGCATATAACCCAATGCATACTTAAGCGTAATGCCTTCTGGCTAGTGCTGTTTTCGGGCATCTGGCATGACAGAAAACGGAGGCATTTGGGCATCGACTCAGGGCCAACCGGAGGGCAGTCCCGCGAACGCCTCGGCCGCTGTGCGGCATGCCTCGACGAACGGGTCGGGGAACAGTCCGATGCCAACGACCATGACGACCGCAAAGAGGATCGCTACTGTCAGGATTGGCGGTACCTTCACAGTCGTCTCAGGGCCTTTCTCCATGTACATGTACTTGATCACGCGCGCGTAATAGTACAGAGACAGGGCGCTGTTGAGGACGCCTGCTACCGCCAGCCAAACGAGCCACGACGGTCCGGGGTCGATCGATGCGTAGACAGACGAGGAGAAGAGCACGAACTTGCTCGCGAATCCCGCCAGGGGCGGAATGCCAGCAAGAGACAGCAGGAATAGCGTCATGGTGAGCGCGAGGAACGGGGATCTCTTGCTCAGACCCTTGAAACCATCCAAGCGTTCGCCTATCGCGATCGCGCCCATCGCGGCAACGACCATGAACGCCCCTGACTTCATGAACGCGTGCGTGAGGATATGGAGCAGGCCCCCTGCGAGCGCGTACTGGGTCCCGACGGGCAGAACTATCAATATGTATCCCGCCTGGGCGATCGACGAGTATGCGAGCATCCTCTTGATGTTCGTCTGGGAGACCGCGATAAGGTTGCCCACCGTCATCGTGATTATCGCGAGCGCTGCGATGGCCACTTCCCAGTCGGTCTTCGTCAGGATCATGCCGATCAGGAATATCTTGAAGAGGGCTGCGAACCCCATCTTCTTGGAGGCCGCGGCCAGAAGGCCGGAGATCGGCGTCGGGGCCCCCTCGTATACATCCGGGGCCCACATGTGGAACGGGACCATGGCGATCTTGAAGCCCAAACCCGCCATGAGCAGCACAGATGCCAGTATGAGCATGGGCTCCGCGTCAATCCCGGCTGGGTTCCCCGCAAGGATGGGCTCGATCCCGACGATCCGCGTGGTGCCCGCAATGCCGTAGATGAGCGTTATTGCGAACAAGGTGAGGGCGGAGGAGAATCCTCCGATGATGAAGTACTTCGTCGCAGCTTCCGCGGACCTCTTCTCGGTCTTCCTGAAGCCGGACAGCGCAAACGACGATATACCCGCTATCTCGAGCCCAACGAAGAGCGCGATCAGGTCGGTGGATTCGGCCACGATAGTCATGCCGGTAATGGCCAGCAGTATGAGCGAATAGTACTCGCCCTGGTTCCGATCAGTCCTGATGAACTCCGGGGACCCGAGCACGACCACTATCCCGACGAACAAGAATACGAGCATGAACAGCCCGGAGAACGCGTTGACCTCGATCAGGTCTATCATGCTTGTGGACATCGCCCAGACATCCAGGAAAAGCCACCCGACCAATAGTATCACGAGGGACACAAGAGGAACGAGCGACACGAGGGCCAACACCCGCTTGTCCTTGAACAGGTAGTCCAACGCGGGGAGCACCAGCGCGAACACTATCAATACGAGTTGAGGCATGAGCGACTCAAGATAGTTCCAGACGGCCATCTCATCCACCTCCTGCGAACAGCACTTGCACTATCCGCACAGCAGGGTCGATGTACTGGAAGATCACGAGCGGGAAGACCCCGAAAATCGCAATGACCGCGATCAGTGTGCCCACAGGGACCCCTTCGAACCAATCGATGTCGTGTATGTGGGAGGTATCGATCTTATCCGTCATCGGGCCGAACATGGACCGCTGCAGGGCCCACAAGTAGTAGCCCGCGGTTATGGCGACGGCTATCATCGGCAGGAGCAGCCACAAGCCCCAGGTCTGGTACACGCTGGCGAAGACCATGAACTCCGCAGCGAAACTCACGAGGCCGGGCAGCCCCAGGGACGCCAAGAAGCCTATCGTCATCATCGTAGCCGCGTTCGGCATCTTCTTCGAGAGCCCTCCGAGGCTAGGTATCATCCTAGTGCCCGCGTGGTGCTGAACCACGCCGCACATCATGAATAGGACTGCCGTCACGAGACCGTGAGCGAACATCTGGAACACGCCTGCGACGATCCCCAGCTGCGTGAACGTGGCGTATCCCAGCAGAACGAAACCCATGTGGCTGATCGAGCTGTAAGCGACCATCTTCTTCAGGTCGCGCTGAGCCAGACAGACCATCGCTCCATATAGGATGCTCGCGATCGCTATCGCGGCCATCACGAGCTGCATCGCATCCGCGCCTGCAGGCAATGTGGGCATCGAGACCCTGATGATGCCGTAGCCGCCCATCTTCAGCAACAGGCCGGCCAGGAGAACGCTTCCTGCGGTGGGGGCCTCGACATGCGCGTCGGGCAGCCAAGTGTGGAAGGGCACCATCGGCAGCTTCACGCCGAACCCGAAGAAGGTGGCAGCGAAGGCTATGATCTGGAACGTTCGGCCGAACTCTGAGAGCCCGGCCCTCCAGATGTCTTCCATCCCGAACGAATTGACACCCGCTTGGAAGTACATCGCCATAATGGCGATGAGCATCGCGAGGCTCGCGATGTGTGTGTATATGAAGAACTTGATCGCGGCGTAATCCTTCCTCGGACCTCCCCAGACGCCTATCAGGAAGTACATCGGGATGAGGACTATCTCCCAGAATACGTAGAACACGAAGTAGTCGAGAGTGGAGAAGACGCCCAGTACGCCGACCTCGAGGATCAACATCAGCCCGAAGTACTCCTTCGGCCTCTGCTTCGTGTCCCACGAGAACACGATGGACAGCGTGGTGAGAAGTGTGGTCAGCAGGAACATGGGCAGGCCAATGCCGTCAAGGCCCACGATGTACCGAATCCCGAGCGACTGTATCCATGAGTACTCCTCATAGTACTGGAAATCGAAGAAGCCGTTCCCCTCGTGGTATCCGGTGGCAGAGCCATCGGGCTCGACCATAAAGTCCACCGCAACGAGCAACGAAAGCACAAGGGCCGCCAGCGAGAAGGAGAACGCGACCCATTTCGCGTACTTCTCGTACCTGCCGAGACTGAAGGTCGCGATGGCGCCTATCAGAGGCAGCAGTATGATGATCGAGATGATTGGTATGTTCTCGAACATGGTTCACCAACCTCCCCAGGGCACGACGAACAACAGGAATGCGAGGAGTATGACGATGCCCAAGATGATCAGGCTCGCGTATCTCTGCACATTCCCGCTCTGAGCCTTCCTTATGATTCCGCCGATGCTGGCGCCCAGGTATGAGAATCCGTTGACCGCACCGTCGATGACGCGTCTGTCGAAGGCATCGCAGACCAGCGAAAACCCGTACCAGACCTTGCACGCGAAGTCGTCGTAGAACTTGCTGATGTACCATCTGTTCTCGAGCGCCCTCTGCAAAGTGCCTGCGGTGCCTCTGGCGAATACCGAGCGGTCGAATCCCGGCATGTAGTACATTCTATATGCCAGCAGAATCCCGACAACCGCGAGTGCCAGCGACACGTATGTCAGCGGGTCGGTGAAGATCTCAACCGCGACATCCATCGCAGACTCGTGTCCTGCCAATACATGCTCCTCGATCGGAAGCTCCATGAACGCCTTGAATCCGTCTCCCGCAAACAGCGCGAACCCGGAGGTTATCGCCAACCCCGCCAGAATGATTAGTGGGATGGTCATAATCCTAGGTGACTCGTGTGCGTGGTAATCCGACCGTGCCTTGCCAGCGAAGGTCATGAACCACATCCTGAACATGTAGAAGGCCGTCATGAAAGCGGTCGCGATGCCCAGCACCCAGAGCAACAGAAAAATCGGGTCGAGATCTCCCGCATGATAAACGGCAGCGAGCACCTCATCCTTGCTCCAGAACCCGGATAATGGCGGTACGCCCGCGATAGCTAGCGCTCCTATGAGCATCGTCGTTGAGGTGATCTTCATATGCTTGCGTAGCCCGCCCATAAGTCGCATGTCGTTTGTGCCGACGGCGTGTATGACGCTGCCAGCGCATAGGAACAGAAGCGCCTTGAAGAAGGCGTGGTTCATTAGATGGAATGTCGCGGCAGTGTAGCCGCTCGGGTTCTGGAGATGATACACCAAGTATCCCCCGGCCCCCAATCCAAGGATCATATAGCCCAGCTGACTGATGGTGCTGTAAGCCAGCACTCTCTTGATATCGTTGGCAGCCAAGGCGCAAGTGGCAGCAATGAGCGCCGTGACGCCACCTATGACGGCCGCGAACAACAAGCTCTCCGGCGTCTGGACAAGCAGAGGATACGTCCTCGCGGTCAAGTACACGCCCGCTTTCACCATGGTCGCAGCATGGATGAGCGCCGACACCGTTGTTGGGCCCTCCATCGCATCAGGCAGCCATTCGTGCAACGGGAACTGCGCGCTCTTGCCGATCGCTCCGCCGAAGATCAACGCGGTCGACAGAATCAGTATATCCGAGGGAACCGTCGGAGCACCCGCAGCGCCGCTGTTTACGTCGAACAAGACAGCGAAATCGAGGTTTCCGACGTACTTGAAAAGCAGGATGATCCCTGCCATAAACATGATGTCGCCCACGCGCGTGACTATGAACGCGCGCTTGGCCGCGCTCGCGGCGGACGGCTTCTGATACCAGAAGCCTATGAGAAGGTAGGAGCACAGGCCCACGAGCTCCCAGAAGATGAACATCTGGAGGTAGTTGTCCGCGATGACCAGGCCGTACATCACCGATATGAACAGCATGATCTCGGCGTAGTACCTCCGTCTGGTCTCTCCCTCCGCGTGCATGTACCCGCCGGAGTAGACGACAACCAGAGTACCGACTATCGATACGACAAGGAGCATCAGCGCGGCCAGCTGGTCGATCCAGATCCCAAATGTGACTTCGTAGCCGCCGATGATCAGCCAAGTGGTCCGAGGTGCGTCTTCGGTGAGCGTGTTTCCGTTCATTACCTCCCAGATCACGAGGAACGAGAGAGCGAGTGCTCCTCCTGCGCCCGCGATTCCGTACCCCCAGCCATCCTCCCATCCGAGAGTCCTCTTGGGCATCAGCGCTATCAGAATGAAGGCGATGAACGGGAACACCGGTATGAGCCATGCGTACTGGAGCACGTCCATCTTACCACCTCAGGATGTTGATCTTGTCAACATCGATAGTCTGATACCTTCTGTAGACCGACAGCAGTATCGCCAATCCCACGGCAACCTCTGCGGCCGCAATCGCTATCGAGAAGAGAGCAAACGCCTGACCAGTCGCATCCGTGCCTAGTGTTGGATGCAGCGAACTGTAGTAGGAGCTGAAGGCGACGAGGTTGATGTTCGCGGCGTTGAGCATGATCTCGATCGACATCAGCACGACGATTGCATTCCTTCTAGTCATGACGCCATAGACGCCCACGGCGAGCAGGAGGGAGCTGAGTATGAGCCAATACTCTATCGGGATCATTCTTCCTCCTCCTTCGCCAGGAACACTCCGCCCAGGAGCGCGACCAATAGCAACAATCCGATGAACAGCATCACGAGACCGTATCCGGAAGCATCGCTCTCGCCGAACAGCGCATTCCCAACATCTTCATTGGTGGTGTTGTCGAGTGTCGTAGCATCCGGCCACGATACTTGCATGATGGCTCCAACGAACAACAACGCGAGTGCGAGCACCATGAGAGCTCGGAACAACCCAGAGTTCATCGCTTCTCACTCTCCATGATCTCGCGCCTTGTGAGCATGATACCGAAGAGGATTACCACGACTACTGCCCCGACATAGACGAGTATCTGGACTATCGCAACGAACTCAGCGCTCAGCATGATGTACAGCGCAGCGATCGCGATGAAGCATGTTGCCAGACCGACCACGCTGTGGACGATCTCCCTCGCCCTGATCACATATATCGCTGAGAGCAGGGTCGACGCAGACAAGAACAGGAATACGAACATCTCCCAGTCCAAGGTCACTTCCTCACCCCCGGCCATTCGAGCGCATCGAACTTGCAGGCCCTGTAACACTTCCCGCACCCGACGCACTTCTCAAGCACGAAGACCGCGCGCTTCTTCGGCTTGCCTTTCTTGCCATCCTTGAGCACCTTCTCCGTGCCTGGCAAATCCATCATGTAAATGACATCCGCAGGGCAGGCTCTCGCGCACGCGCCGCATCCAGTGCATTTCTTGATAAGGAATTTCGGCTCAGGCATCTCGAAGTAGGATTCGTAAACCTCCTCCATCTCGAGGGCGCTCTCGGGGCAAACGGTCTCGCATTTCTTGCAGGATGTACATTTGCCGAGGTTGATCTCTGGCTTGGTCTTGCCAACCCCCTCGATGGGCATCATTGCGATCGCCATCTCGGGGCATTCGCCCGCGCACTTCTCGCAGCTGGTACACTTGGTCATATCCAGGATAGGCAGGAGGCGCTTCTGCCGTTCCTCCTTCACTTTCCCCGCGAACGAATCGTCCCTCAGCTCCTTGGGACCGTACTTGAGCTTGGAGCGTTCATGATGGGCGAGCTCAAATTCGACGCTCTCGTGGATGGCGACCGTTGGACATATCTCGACGCACAGACCGCAGAACAGGCATCTGCCATAGTCCACTCCAGGCCGTTCGATCTTGCCCAGCTCAGGGTCCTCCAGCTTCTCCATCCACATGCAGTCGTTCGGACAAATCTGAACGCAGTTCGAGCATCCGATGCATCGCTTGAAATCCACAATGTGTTTTCCGCGGTAGCCGATCGGCAGCTCCAGTTTCTGATATGGATACAACACGGTGTTCGGCTTGCCCAGAATCAGCGAGTTGGCGACCGTCTTTCCAGTGCGCTTCATCGGCTGCAGGACAAGCCCCAGGGAACTCCTCTTCTTAGCCTGCGGCATCAGAACCACCCCATCGACTTGAGCGCAACTGCGATCATGAGGTTGATCACTGCCAGAGGCAACAGCCGCTTCCAGCCAATCCCGAGCATCTGGTCGACCCTTACCCTCGGGAGGGACCATGTCATCCACTGGAATATCGTGTAGACGATGTAGGCCTTGATCAGGAACCATATCTCGTCGGGAATGAGAGCAGGACCATGCCAGCCCCCGAGAAAGAGGGCAGTCGCGAGGGCGCCTCCTGCGTAAGATCGTATCGTGGTCGTGAAGTAGAACAGGCCGAACCTCATCCCGCCGTACTCCGTGGTCCAGCCCTCGACGAGCTCTGCCTCCGCCTCGGGCAGATCGAATGGGATGATCTCAACCTCAGCGGCGAGACAAACGAGGAAGATCAGAAAGCCGATGAACAGCGGAAATGCAAACCATATATCGTGTTGAGCATCGACGATGTCCACGAACCCGTAGCTGCCTGCGAGAAGGAACACGCTGGCGACAGTCATGAGGAGCGGGATCTCGTAGCTCATCATCTGCGCAGCAGACCTCATCCCGCCTATCAGCGTGTACTTGTTGTTCGAGGCCCAACCTGCCAGAAGGATCGAGAACGGCGCGATTGCGAATGCCGCTAGAGCAAACAGAGCCCCTGCGGGCACATAAGAGCCCGACTCGTTGGTCGCGACGCCGAAGTTCTCGCTGAACGGGATAGTCGCAAGGATGAGTATCGATGAGCCGATGTAGATAATCGGTGCTAGCAAGTATCCCATCTTGTCTGCCTTGGCGGGGACTATTATCTCCTTGACGAACAGTTTGATGCCATCAGCTAGATTCTGGAGCCAGCCGCCGATTCTGTAGCCCACATAGTATGGACCGTAGAAATCGAACATGCGACCCATGAACTTCCGGAATATCCAGATGAAGTTGAGCACGTTGATTAGTGCAATTACTACAACAATCACCACTTCGAGGAAGATCGTCATCACAGCCATGTGGCCCTGCGATGCTGCGAAGTTCCCAACGGCATCAAAGAAGTCCCCGAACCACCATGGGAGCACATCTCCTAGCCAGTACCATAGGTGATTGATGAGGTCCACGAGCCAGTGGATGATTCCGTAGCAGAATTCGAACAGGTTCATGCTGTCACCTATCGGTCTCCCCTATGCACATGTCGAGTCCGCCCATGATCGCGACGACATCTGCGACCTTGTATCCGATCAGTATCTTGGGTGCCGCGGATACGGTGACGAATATCGGGCTCCTGATCTTGACCCTATACGGCTTGTCAGTGCCGTCTCCGACGATGTACATCATGCCTTCGCCGCGCGGGTCCTCGACTCGCGCCAGCCCCGTGCCCACGGGAGCGTTCCTTGGCGAAACTATGCGCACTTTCCCCTTGGGCATCTTCTTGAGCGCCTGCTTCATGATCTGGCAGCTCTCCCACATCTCGTCCATGCGGACGCGGTAACGAGCATAGCAGTCGCAATCCTTGTGAGTGACAACATTGAAATTCATTTCCTCGTAGACGGAGTACGGTCTGTCCTTCCTGAGATCGTAGGAGACGCCGCTCGCTCTCAGCGTCGGTCCCGTGACGCCCATGTTGATGGCGTCCTCTTTCTTCAGGATGCCCACGCCCACGTTCCTCATCATGAATATCTTGGAGCCCTCGAACAAATCCTCGTACTCCTTCAGACGGCCCTCGAAGTACGAAATGGCCCGCAAGGTGTCCCGCTCGAAGTTCGGCGGCAGGTCGTGCGCGACACCACCAATCCTCGGGAAATTGTACGTGATGCGCGCGCCCGTGAGCGCCTGGAATAGATCCAGGAAGACCTCTCTCTCCCTCATGGTGTAGACAAAACCGACTCCAAGTCCAAGATCTCCCGCGTACGCCGCGAGCCACATCAAGTGGGAGACGATCCTCTGCATCTCGATGGTGAGTACCCGGATATACTCTGCCCTCTCGGGCACCTCCACATTCATCAGGTCCTCAACAGCCATGCAGTACAAATGAGACCAAGTGAGTGATGAGCCGTAACAGAGCCTGTCAGCGAGCGGAATTATCTGTGGGTACGTCTTGCCCTCGCAGAGTTTCTCGATTCCCCTATGAAGGTACCCCACCTCGGGCTGCGCGTCGACTATCGTCTCCCCGTCGACCTTCACCCTGAGGTTCCAGAGCCCGTGCGTCATCGGGTGCTGCGGGCCCATGTTGATCCACATCTCAGCCATCCATCATCACCCCTTGAAATCCTTCCTAAGCGGATGGAAAGTGTAGTCCTTGGGCAGCAGGATCCGCTCAAGGTTCGGATGGCCATTGAACATGATACCCATCAGGTCGTACGACTCGCGTTCCTGCCAGTTCGCCCCTCCCCAGATGGATGACACCGAGTCGACGCTGGGATCGTCCTTCGGGGTTCTGGTGATCAGCTCGAGCAGGAGCTTGTTCTGATAAGACGTGATGTGATAGACTATCTCGAACCTGTCATCGTACTCGACCGCGGAGATCATCGACAGGTGCTCGAACCCGAGTTCGTCCCTCAGGTACTTGCAGGCCTTGGCAATCTCTCGCCGGTCCAACTTCGCCCTCACGAATCCTTCCTTGAGCTTCGTGAAACCGGTAATGGCTTCGGGGAAGGCGTTCATGAGGGCCCTTATCAGCTTCTCCTCAGGGACCGCGTCTATCCTTGAGGGTGCCTTCTCCATGTCCTCTTTCTGGTCGCTCCTTCCCCTCTCCGCCATAGCAACTACCCTGTCTCTCACTTGCCTGTCAGAAGACCCTTCCGGTTCTCCTTGATCATAACTTGTAACTTCAGGAACCCGTCTATCAAGGCCTCTGGCCTTGCCGGACAGCCTGGAATGTAAATATCGACTGGAATGAATTGGTCGACACCCGGAACGACGCTGTAGCTGTTGTAGAACGGGCCGCCGGAAATTGCGCACTCTCCCATTGCGATGACCCACTTGGGCTCCGGCATCTGATCGTAGAGCCTTCTCAATACGGGTTTCAGCTTCTTGCTGACGGGGCCGTTCACGAGAAGGACATCGCACTGCCTCGGGGACGACCGGGGGATGATGCCGAACCGTTGCTGGTCGAACCTGGGCGCCGAGGCCACGGCCATCTCGAGGGCGCAACACATGATGCCGAAATGCAGGAAATAGAGCGAGTTCCTTGTGGCCCAGTTGAAGAAATCCTTGGTGATATAATCCAGTCCGCTGCCGACGGGTGACCTCCGAAGGATTCCCTCGAGAACCTCGTCGCACCATTTCAGGAAATCCTTTGAGTGGAACGCTAATGCCTGTCCTGCGGACTGATCTCCGCGATCCTTCAAATCCAGACGATCTCCTCCTTCTTCAGGGCGTAGGTCACCCCGACGAGAAGTATGCCCAGGAACATCAGCAGGAACAACTTCGACAAATCCGTCAGGTTCGTGAACACCAGGGCCCATATCAGAATGAAGACCGTGACGATATCGAAAGCCACGAAAATGATGGCATACATGTAGTACTGGAAATGGAACTGGATTCGGGCGTCGCCGATTGGCACCTCGCCGCACTCGTACGTCGTGGCGCCCCTGGGGTCGTGCTTATCAGTTCTGAAATACCGCGAGAGGAAGAACACGACCGTTGGAAAAAGAAGAGCAACTATCGCAAAAACTGCGACGCCCATGTAGTCCTCTGCGAGCATTGTTCGGTGATTTTCATGCTTGTATAAATCGTTTTTCGAATTGGACGGTATCCTCTCGAGGCGTCAATACAGTGCTCACGCTCTCACGTGCGCCATGCTAGCACCCCCATTTCCACTGGAGCTGTTCGTCTACCGTACCCTCGCGCCGCACTTCTGGCAGAACGCGCCAGCAGGGTCAAGCGGCACGCCACACCTCGGGCAGTTCGTCAGAGGCGCGCCCATAGGCCCTGCCTGCATCGGCGGAGGTGCATACTGTGGAGCTGCCGGTTTCTTGTCCTTCGCTAATACGTAGACGACCAAGACAATGATGACCACGATGATGATCACGATGACCGCTACGACTATCAGGACCGTTTGCCAGAGATCCTCGAACAATCCTTGTCCTCCTCCAATAGGCACTCTGGTAGCCTCGTAGTTTATTGTGACATCGGTAGTCTGGCCGTTGGTCCATGTGAGAGTGTACGTGCCGTCCATCTGGGCGGTGTATAACCCCCAATCATCCGAGGACGTACTTGTCACCTGAACGACGCTGTTCGGGTCTCGCAGGACAAACGAGAGAGCTGCGGAAGACGTCCAGGAATAGTCAATCCAGTCCCCTTCATCCACATTGATCTGCTTGGTGAGAACTTCACCCGGAGACAACGTATCGTTGACGGCAACCGCCAGTCCCGAAACGGACAGTGCCATCGCGGCCAACACCAACACTCCGATTGCTATGCGTGCGCTTCTCATAATAACCACATCCGAATGGACTCCGTTCCGTATAAAATGCTCCAAGGACTTGGCAGTCCCTCCCAGGGAACTCTCGTGACCGATGGGCATTAGGAATGTAACATGGTAGATTCTAATAACCGCGACCCGCTTGCCTTCCGAGATGCCACGTCCAGACCTGATGCTCCTCCATCCGCCGAGCGTGATGGACTTCAGAAAAAGGACCATGCTCCTGGGGCCGGTCAGCGACCTGATACCTTCGACCCCTGTCTTCGAGATGTATCCGATTGGGTTCATCACATTGGCCTCCCACCTCGAGTCGAAAGGGTATGAGGTGCGGATATCCAACGTCGCCACGCGTATGCTATCCTCGGAGAAATTCGACCCGGAGAGGTTCGTCAAGTCAGTCGACGCTGAGGTCTTCGGGATAGACCTCCACTGGATGCCTCACGTGCAAGGGGCGCTCGAGCTTGCCGCAATGGTCAAGAGACACCACCCTGACAGGCCCGTGGTCCTAGGCGGCTTCAGCGCATCGTACTACCACGAGAAGCTGGTGAGTGACTACCCGCAAGTCGACATGGTTCTCAGAGGTGATTCTACCGAGGTGCCCATTGAGAGACTGATGGAAAAGCTGTCGGCCGGGAAATCACTGACGGACACCCCCAACCTGACCTACAGAGACGGCGCGAGGACGAGGATCAATCCCCTCACGCATGTTCCAGACACGCTCGACGACGTGGCGATTGACTACGGTCTCGTGATCAGAAAGGTCCTGAAATACAGGGATTTGGAGGGTCATCTGCCCTACAAGAATTGGAAATCGAACCCGATGTCCATCGCCGTCTCTGTCAGGGGATGCACGCACAACTGCGTCAATTGCGCAGGCTCTTGCGATTCATTTGCCAGGAACTTCGGCAGGAACAAGCCCGCATTCAGATCGCCCACGATGCTCGCTGACGATATCGCCCGGGCCGAGGAGTATGTGAAAGGAGCGACGTTCGTAGTGGGGGATGTCAGGCAGGCGGGCAGAACCTACGCCGATAAGTTCCTGAAGGAACTGAAGAATCGCAGGATCAGGAACGAAGTGGTGCTCGAGCTGTTCACGCCCGCGGATAAGGATTTCGCAGACGAGGTCGCGACCAGCCTCGACCGTTTCAGCATACAAATATCACCAGAAACGCACGACGAAGCAGTGAGGAAGGCCCAGGGAAAGCCCTACACCAATGCAGCACTCGAGAAGACAGCCGATGCATTCCTCGACAGAGGGTGCGGCCGCTTCGACATGTTCTACATGATCGGTCTTCCGCTCCAGACCCCCGAGTCAGTGGACGGGACTGTCATCTACGCGAAGAAGCTCTATGAGAGATTCAAAGGGAAGCGCCTGTTCCCGTTCATCAGCCCCCTGGCCCCGTTCCTGGACCCCGGAGGAAACGCATTCGAGAAGTCGGAGGAGCTCGGGTTCAGGTTATTCGCATCTTCCCTTGACGATCATATCAGGCTCGCGACGATGCCCAGCTGGAAGTACGTCCTCAACTATGAGACGCAGTGGATGACTAGAGGGCAGATCGTTGACGCCAGCTACTCGTCTGGGCTTGGACTGAACGCGATCAAGAGGGACATGGGACTAGTGGACAAATCGGTCGCTGACAGAACTGAGGAGCGTATTCTGGCCGCGCAGGACCTGTCGCGGAGGATTGATGCCATCGTGGGGCGAGGGAAGGCGAGCGGGAGCGACATGGAGCAGCTCAGGGATTCTGCAAAGGCACTAAGCGAATCTACAGTATGCGAGAAGGAAGAGCTCGACTGGTCCGAAGATTCCATCTACGCTAGCATACCGCGAATGATCTCATCGTTGGTCAGGCGACGGTGAGTTCTCAGAATCCCTTTTAAGTCCTGCAATCGGTTAGGGGCTTCGGGAGTCCGAATGATCATAGGCATATATGGATACCAAGACTCGGGCAAGACTAAGTTGGTCGAGCAGTTGGTCTCGACCCTCGTGAGGAAAGGCTACCGAGTCGCCTCGGTCAAACACACCTCCGGGGAATGGACCCTGGACCAGAAGGGCAAGGACACATGGAGACACTGGAAGGCAGGGAGCGACCCTGTCGTGTTCTCATCAGCCTCGGAAACGTCGATCATGGTGCACTCGCCTATGGATCTCGATCACATAACCGGACTGCTCATGAGAGAATTTAATCCTGATATTATTATAATTGAAGGGTATAAGAAAGGCCGTTTTCCGAAGGTGGCAGTAGGGGATATCAAATCCCAGGACGGGACGGTTCTCCGGAACCCGGACCTCAGGACGTTGCTTCGATACGTCGAGCGAGAGGCAGCGATGGAGAAGATCATGCATGTGCTTCCTGGCCTCGACTGTCGGAGATGCGGGCTGGACTGTGAATCGTTTGCGAGCGCGGTTGTGAGCGGAAAAAAGAAGCTGTCTGATTGCGTCGAGCTCCCCGACTTAGACGTCCACATTACTGTCGGCGGCAAGCGCATCAATACCGGCAGATTCGTTGCTGAGGTCGCTGACAAGACTGTGAGGGGGATGCTTAGCAGCTTCAAGGGCTACGAGCCCGGGAAGGATGTTGGAATCCGTCTCGGCGCTAAGAAGGCGATTTCGAAAAAGGTCAGAAGAACTAGCTAGCCCGTTCGTACGCCTTCCAATGCGACTTCGCTATGTTTATCAAGGCCGACGCCATCCTGAGCGCCAGGGGGTCCAGAGATCTCCTTGGCGCGGGGTTACGGCGGAACATATTTCCCACCATGCACACAACACATCAGGTGACATTTCATGAGAAAGTTGAACGAGATCGAGAAGGACCTTTACGCATGCTTGCAGTGCGGTTATTGCAGAGACACCTGTCCCGTGCACGGGCAGATTGGGTGGGAGTCCGGATCACCTCGAGGGAAGGTGTACTACCTCAAGCAGATCGCCAACAGGACGCCGATGGACAGGCTCTTGAGAAGGACACCTGAGATAACGCCCGAGTTCGTCGAGAGGGTCTTCCAGTGCACATCGTGTGCGGCGTGTGAGCACAACTGTCATGTCGAGATAGATTTCGCCCATGTTTGGGAAGAGGTCAAGGAGTGGTTGATCGACCAGGGCTACGGGCCAATGGAGGCTCACAAGAAGATCAGAGAGAAGGTCGTAGCCAAGCGCAACCCGTACGATGAGCCCATGGAAAAGCGCGCCGCCTGGTTGCCCCCAGAGATCGAGCTCTCACCGAACCCTGAAGTCGTGTTCTTCACCGGTTGTACAGAGGCGTACAGGATGCAGCCACTCGCGGTGGCAACGGCGAAATTGCTGGACAAAGCCGGTGTCAAGTTCAACGTGCTCGGAGAAGACGAGTGGTGCTGCGGCTCCCCGCTGCTTAGGACCGGCCAGAAGAGTGTTGTCAGGGACGACATCGCCCCGCACAACGTCAACGCTATGGAGAAGCGTGGATGGAAGACAATGGTCACTGCGTGCGCAGGCTGCTTCAACACGATGAAGAACGACTATCCGCACCTGACCGGCACCCCGGGCTACAAGCTATACCATGTCTCCGAGTACCTGGAAAAGCTCATCAAAGATGGCAAGCTCAAGTTCACAAAGGAGTACAAGAAGAAGATATTCTACCACGACCCCTGCCACCTCGGCAGGCATGCGAAGGTCTACGACGCCCCGAGAAACGTGCTGAAGGCGATCCCTGGCGTTACCCTGCTTGAGACGAAGGCGGAGAAAGAGGAATCTCAGTGTTGTGGTGCTGGTGGCGGGTTCAAGTCAGCGTTCAATGAGATGGCGGAGAGCATTGCCGCGGAGCGCGTGAAGCAAGCAGTGGATGCGGGGGCCGAAGTCATCGCTACCTCGTGCCCATTCTGTCAGGTCAACCTGAACGCGGGCGCGAAGAAGGCCGGCCTCGGCATCAAGACAATGGATGTCGTCCAGATTGCACTCCAGGCCGTTTGATATCCAACAGGGAGGGGGAATTCAATCAGTGATTTCAATCCTGGTTATCGCAATCCCATTCTGAGAAATGCGGTCTCAACAATCTCCCAGCATCCATTCGTTTCAGCGATAGCTCGAACCAGCTCCCAGTCTGAGATGACGTTTGCGATGCCGTGAATGTCGTAGGTGTCTTTCTGTATCTTGCTCCTCAGATAGGCGGAGTCGACAGGACCTATTGCCAGGTGATCAAGGTCCCAGTTGCGATCAAGAAATGCTTTGACCTTCTGGAGCAGGAGCAGCTCAGGAATGGGGATCCGAACAGTCGCGTCGCCTAGGTCCCACACCACGCTGTGCTCCTTGAGCAACGCAAAAGGGAGGTTCGCGTCGGCGTTCCCCTTGAATGGAGGACTATCATCAAAACTCGCAGCGTCGATATAGACGAACACAGGCTCGCTCCGTACAATCACTCTCTTGCGGTAGCGTCGACTTGCGAAACCGCCGTACTGTTCATACCCGTTCACTTTGTAGTACTGCGTCAAGAACATGTCCAGGATCGCTTCGTCAGGAAACACAACATCAATGTCCCGACTTCCCAACCCCCCGTGGAGTCTCCAGGCTGCCCAGCCCCCAATGAGATAGAACTCCGGTCCTTTCATCTTCGCCCAGAACGCAAGACTTCGCAACTCGGTGAAGCTTGGGGAGGTAATCTCCTCACGGTATTGGGAAGCCATAGAATCTGCATCGATGAGGTTACCGGCTCGCTTTTCGCTACTCAATCTCAACGCCCCACAGCTCACGGAGAAGATCACGTGCGGCGTAGACCCTGTTGTCGCAAGCAAGGTCAACGATCGTCCTGAACTTGGAGGTCATGCGGCCTGCAACGACATCTCCTGCAAGCGGAATATCTGGAAGATATAGTTCAAGGGGCACATTGCCGCCGCCGAGCGACCTAAGCTTCTCAAGTGCGCTCTCGGGGGATGCGTGGTAGGCACAGACGCGCGAGGGACGGTAGAATTGACTGTATTCCGCAAGCGCAGTCTCAAGACACAGAATGCCACCAACCTTCAGCACCTCCTCTTTCGTGCTGCTGATATTCCCTCGGAGCTTCACTGATAGCGCTAGCGCGTCCGACATGGTCCTCTGCGTGGGTATTGCTCCGACAGCCACTCCGACAGCACCGCGGACCACATAGTCCCCCGTATGCAGTCGTTCCGCCGCTCCCCTGGCCATGAGCCAACGAACCACCCTGCTAACCTGGGCTCGGCTGGCCTCTGCCCGCTCGGCAAGACCACTTTCAGTGAACGGTCGATTGTATGTGAGAGCCTCTCGCAGAATGCGATAGGTTGTCGGACTCACCAACGACTTGACATGAGGTGGCGAATTTCGCATGTGAGACAACATTTCATATTCATGAAACATATATATAAGTTTCCATTATCCAGCATTTCTCAGTTCATATATGCAGTTGGCAACGACGAACGCATATGGTTCCATAGTACACGGTACTATGGAACCCATTGCGGATAGTAAACCAGACGGTTCTCAGATTCCAGTCCAGGGAACGCCTTTGTGCGCGCTCATGACTATCTGCGTGTCCGTCTCTTTGATACCATCCATCTTAAGGAATGTGTCGATGAATTCCTGGAGTTCGGTCATTCCGACGAAGAGTGCGACGACTAGAAGATCGTACTCGCCCGTGACCCTGTACACGGCGACGACCCTGTTGTGGTTGACTATCTTCTGAACAACCTGGTCGAGCTTGTCAGTCACGGTCTTGACGTGCACGTATGCCTTCACGGTGTTCTCAATGAGTCTGTAATCTATGTGAATTGAGAAGCGCATGATGATGCCCTTCTCTATCAGATTCTTGATCCGTCGCCTGACTGTCGCCTCAGTCACGCTGAGCTTCTTGGCAATCTCAGAGTTGCTCATCCTGGCGTTGTCCCTGAGCTCGCACAGAATCCTGATGTCGGTCCGGTCGATCGGCAGCATCTTGAGGTCCAGACCCTTCCATCGCTCGTATAGCTCGCAGGGGAGATCGTCAGCTTTGTTCTGCATCGGAACACCGCTCCTCCAATATGCAAGTCATACTTCAAACTAACGGAATCCACACAAAACCTGGGCGAATACGCATCCATTTCGTATGGTTTCTGCCCATCGGCTGACGATTGATGCCAACGAGACGCCGAAAAGCAATCACGTGCCGTACCGACGCTTCCTCAGCTGATACGCCCTGACAGCCCTCAGGAAATCTATCTTTCTGAAGCCCGGCCAGTACACATCTGAGAAGTAGAGTTCGGAGTACGCCAGCTGCCAGAGAAGAAAATTCGATATCCGCTCCTCCCCCGAAGTCCTCAGGATGAGGTCAGGGTCGGGCATGTCTTTTGTGTAGAGGTATCCTGTGAACGTCTTCTCTGTTATGTCCTCCACTGAAAGCTTCCCCTTCTTGACCTCGTCGGCGATCCTCCGAATGGCCTGCACGATCTCCTCTCTGCCACCGTACGCGACCGCGAGGTTGAAGAAGTACTGGTCATAGCCCTTGGTCTTCTCCTCTGCCAGCGCTATCGCCTGCTGGACGTCTTTTGGGAGCAACTCCTTCTGGCCCAGGACGCTGACTCGTATCTTGTGCTTGTGCACTCTGTCGTCCTCGGAAAGCCTTCGGAAGTTCTCCGTGAACATCCTCATCAGGTCGTCCACTTCCGCCTTCTCCCGGTTGATATTCTCCGTCGAGAAGGCGTACACCGTCAGCATCTTCACGCCGATCTCCATGCACCATTCAAGGATCTGCTCCAGTTTCTCTCTGCCCTTCTCGTGCCCCTGAGAGATCACCATCCCGAACTCGCTCGCGTAGCGTCTGTTTCCGTCCATGATGATGGCCACGTGATGCGGGACTGGCCTCGACATGACCTCCTTTAGCAGCCTCTTCTCGTAGGTCGAATATGCAGTCGAAGAAATCGCTTTCGACAGATCGGATGCCATATGACAGACCGTCTGGGCTCCCAATATGCCCGTCCCATTTAAAACTATACGTGCTTGAAGTCCTCGGGCAGGCCAGCACTGTAAAGACCGAGGTCGAAGCACCCGATGGCCGCAAGAGCGCCTATTGTGCCACGGCGGCCGGTTATCTCCAGCAGCTTGGTGTTGTTCTCCTTCGCGGTGTGCTCGGCGTCGTGGATCGAGAGAATTGTCTCTTTCGCATCAGCTCCGTACCGCACCAATTTCCTGGGAATCTCGAGGCCCTCGAAAACTGCCATCGAGGTCTGGTCCGAGTAAGTCCCGTTCCTGACGTATTCTTTGGCCCAGTCGACAGCCTTGGAAGCATCTTCCGGCTTCACGGCGAACGCGACTCCCGTCGAGGCGCAATTCGTGGTTTTCTGGGGCGCATGAGGATTCAGCTGTACTATCTTGTGTGTGAGGAAGATCCCGTGCGGAGTCTCTCTGCCCATCTTAAGCCCGAGAACCCAAGTCGCCCCTTTCTCCTTAGTGTCCGTATCATCGATACCTATTATGAGCCTCCTGTGAAGGGGCGTTGTGATCTTGATCTCGACCCTGCGGCTGCCCCCGACTAGTTGATCGCTCAGGAACTCGACCTTCTCGACTCCTTCCGCCTGCGGCAAGCAAGCGCCCACGCCGACACTCGCGCCCGCGAGCCCTATCCAGGTAGTCTCGACCTTGCCGTGCTTCACAATCAACGACTTGAGTGCCTGGCCGCCGGTATCCTTTGACGCCGCGCCGAATCTCACTTCGCCTTCGCCCACGCGCGCGTCCATGATGAGCGTAGTACCCATGACCTCAATGTGTTCAACCACTCCCTTCGCCCGGAGCCTGTTCATCGCATCCCACTCTACAGGGCCCTGGGCGCAGCATTCCTCGACTATCCTCGCCTTACCGAGCTCCTCGTCCACCATGGTGATGAGGCGCTTCGAGAACAGAGGACCATGCCTCTGCCTGATTTCAGAAGGCGTGAAGATGACGGCCATGGCTTCAAACTTCCATTGACTCCCCGGGTTTCAACAAGATCGTCTTGGTCTTCGGCGACGATTTCCTGACTAGTCTCTCGAACTCCTTCGGGTCGACAGCTATCTGAGGCCAAGTGCCATAGTGCATCGGCACTACTTTCTTTGGTCTGACTAGCTTCGTCGCCATCGCAGCCTGTTTTGGATCCATGGTGAAGAACCCGCCGATGGGCAGCAGCGCCAAATCCGGCTTGTACATGTCCCCTATGAGCTTCATGTCCCCGAACACGCACGTGTCGCCGGCGTGATAGACCACCTTGCCCGAGTTGATGATGAGTCCGACGGGCATGGCGGCAGAGAACTCCAACCCAGGCGCACCTATGCTGGATGAGTGGAATGCGGGAACCATCGTGATCTCCGTGTTGCGTATCTTGGCGGTCCCACCCAAGTTGAATCCCACACTCCTGACACCCGTGCGCTCGAGGAAGTTCGACATCTCGAGTATGGCCGCCACAGTGGCATCGTTCCTCCGGGCGATCTCGACAGTGTCCCCGAGATGGTCACCGTGACCGTGCGTCACACATATGATGTCGCAACTAACCTTGTCCGCTGTGGTCGACGCCTTGGTATTACCCGTGAGATAGGGGTCCACAAGAACCCTGTCGTTGCCCTCTATCAGAAAAGCCGAATGACCGAGCCAAGTAACCTTCATGCTCTCTCCGGGCAACACAAACGCATGGAGGATATTTCTGTGTTTGGCTATGGTCTTGTCACGGCACGAGCCTGGCCAGGAAACGCGCCGGAACATCCGATAGGTTCAGCGCCTTGAGCCCGTCGGAATCGAATACCATCCACTTGCCCTTGATCCCGACAAGCTCTCCCCTGTGCACTCCCGCGGATGGTTCCAGCTTGGGGACCTCTCGCAGGGGCAGGTCGATGGGGTAGCCCTTGAGCCATCTGAGTGGATCTGGCTTCAGTTGGAACGCCTCGCCCAGCGTGATCTTGAGCGCCTCGAGCCTCCCCTCGATACCCTCAGCGTCGAGAGGTCGGGACAGGTTTCGGAGCAAAACCTCCTGTCTGTGAAACTGAGGTATTCTGAGCCTTTCCGATATCTTCTTCTCCGCCTCCCTAGCTCTCTTCCGAGTTGGATGCTTCCCGATGATCGAATATGCGTCCGCGCCTTGTTCTATCAGCCTTTTGTCGATCCGTCTTGTCGAGCTCATCCCGATCTTCATGCGCGTGTCGTAGAAGGCGATATACAGCATGTGCTCCCGTTTGCAGAATTCGATGTCGCACAGCTCGCCGTCGCATCTGGGTTCGAAAACGCATTCCTGGTGGGGAAGGAATGACTCCTCGGAACACTCCTGGCACTGAGCGAACCTTGACACTGGGGCCTGCTTGGCGCACGGAACATACCTCCCCTCATCGTCCCACATCCCAATGCAGACCTTCCTCTGGCTGACAGAGAAGTTGATGTCCTCCAGGTCGAACTCGCATTCCTGCGCCGCGGAGCTGTCAAAGCACAGCAGATGAGGGTCGAACTCGTCCCAGTGGAACTCGAGCGCATGGATTGGGAAATCCTCGTTCCTTGAATCGTTCAGTGGATGCTTATGGCTTTCATCCATCAGGTGAGGAATGACTCCGCAGTTGCTATTAAGCATTCGGCCAGAAGGGCGAATGTATTCGCCTATTCCTCAGGAGGCAGCTCCTGCACGGGCTTTGCCTCAGGCGTCTCCTCAGAATCATGCTTCCTAACCGGACGAGGCGGTTCCGGTGGGAACTCCGTGAGATCCACTTCGAGTCGTGTCAGGTACTTCGGTGGCACGTCGGTCGTGAGATACACTGTCCTGCCTGCCTTCTGAATAACGAGGCCGTCCTCGGACGCGTTCCTGGCATCGACCTCGAGGATGATGGGCTCGGGCGTCCTGACCCGGCCTGCATTGACGGCGTCGCCTATCCCCCTGCTGAGGTGAACCATCTTCCTGTCCGAAGGCTTGAGCCCTACCTCCAGGACGATGTCAACCTCCTCCTTAGTGGTGGGATAGTAAAGCCTGTCCGGGGTTCCGCCAGATGGAAGCTCGAGGTCCACATTGAATGAGTGGGCGTAGGTCGCTCTAATCATCCCGTCTCTGTACTCGTATCGACCTTTGTTGTCGGTCTCGATGATCGCAACTATGTGATGTGGGCGCACCCAATGGTAGCGCCTCTGCTTTCTCTGGATAGCGTTCACGAAATCCCTGAGACTGACGAATCCGTGACTGTCCATCTGCAGGTCGAACCGCTCCGGGAAATGCCTAAGCACACCGGCCATAGTCCTGCTCAGGCGGTCGAGCTCTTCGGAGTTCATGAGGAACCTGCCCTCGTCTCCGCACACGGGACAAGACTCGGCTCTGAAATAGCCGTGTTCTCTACACTCCTTCAAGCCGCCCTCTTGGGAAGCGTTCTCCATGGGGTTACCTTGGGCACAGGTTATGACTGAAGCTGATAAAAGCTTTCCCTTGACCCGATAGCCTCTGATATCCTGACCCAGGAGCGACAGAGAGCGACTCGGACGAGAACGCGCCTCCCTCACTTCAGAGGGTGTTGTCTCCCTGAGAAGCCGGTCCAAAGTCCGGGGGAATCGCAAGTCCTGCTACGCCTTCACCCAGGGGGCAAAACCCTTATGTAGGCGACCCGCGTAGCCCACGAAAAGGAGTGCCCAGCCAACGCCCGCGAGCGCGCGGGTTACATTGGTTCAACGAAACAGATAAAGGATGCACCAGCATCCTTTCATCCAGGACGCCGAGAGGCCTGGAGGGGGAACGATGCCGAAGAAGGTCGTAGTAATAGGCGGAGGCATAGCCGGCATACAGGCCTGTTTGGACATCGCAGAGATGGGTTATGAGGTCCACCTTGTCGAACGCACACCGTCGATCGGCGGCAGGATGGCGCAGCTCGATAAGACATTTCCCACCAACGACTGCTCTTTGTGCATCCTCTCCCCCAAGATGATAATGTGCGCGGGTCATGAGAACATCAAGCTCCACACCTATTCGGAGATCCAGAGCGTTGGAGGCGAATTCCCGCGGTTCAAGGTCAGGATACGTGAGAAGGCTAGGCACATTGCGATCAACAGATGCACCGGCTGCGGGGACTGCGTCACCAAGTGCCCGGTGAAGGTGCCGAACGAGTTCGAAGAGGGCCTGTCAACGAGGAAGGCAATCTACCTGCCCTTCCCTCAGGCTGTCCCGAGGAAGGTCACGATAGACGCTGTACATTGCAGAATGATCACGGAGAAGAAGTGCGGCGTCTGCAAGAAAGTCTGCCAGGCAGGCGCGATAGACTACGACCAGAAGGATGCTCTTGTGGACATCGTTGCGGCGGCGATCGTAGTGACAACCGGCTTCGATCTCTTCGATGCGTCCGCTCTCCGCCAGTACGGGCTCGGGGCATGTAAGGACGTTGTGACCTCGCTCCAACTCGAGAGAATCCTGTCTGCAGCGGGACCCACGGGCGGGCATCTTGTTAGGCCGTCGGACGGCAAGGAGCCGAAGAAACTCGCGTTTGTCCAGTGTGTCGGTTCGAGGGATGCGAAGATGTTCCAGTACTGCAGCAGCGTCTGCTGCATGTACGCCACCAAGGAATCCATCCTAGTGAGGGAGCATGTCCCTGATGTTGAATCGACGATATTCTACATGGACATGAGGGCGACGGGCAAGGGCTTCCAGGAGTTCGTCAACAGGGCGGAGAAGCAGTACGGGGTGAGGTACATGCGCTCTAGACCCGCTAGCGTCCAGCCAGCACACGGCGAATCAGGAGTTCTCGTGACGTACGAGATGGTCGGTGGCATTACTGGGCAGAAGACCGAGGAATTCGACATGCTCATCCTCTGTCCTGCTCTGGTGCCATCCCGCGGCTCGGAAGAGCTCTCCGGACTCCTGAAGATCGAGCTGGACAAGGACAAGTTCGCTAGCACACCGAGCTGGAAAAACCCGATCGATTCCACAAGAAGGGGAGTCCTAGTATGCGGATTCGCGGCTGAGCCCATGGACATTCCGGACTCAGTGGCTCAAGCCTCCGGAGTCGCTTCGAGGATTGGCGAACTCCTCCAGGGGGTGTCGTAGGCATGCCGAGGATTGGCGTTTTCATCTGTCATTGCGGTCACAACATAGCCTCGACCGTTTCGGTGGAGGAGGTCGTCAGATTCGCGAGCACCCTGCCCGGTGTCATAGTCGCCGATCACAACCTGTACTCATGTTCGGAGGAAGGGCTCGACTCGATCAGGAAGAGCATTGAGCAGAACAAGCTTGATCGCGTGGTTGTGGCCGCATGCACGCCCCGCACCCATGAGCCTCTATTCCGAAGCGTCTGCGAGCAAGCGGGAGTGAACAAGTACCTATTCGAGTTCGTCAACATCAGGGAGCATTGCTCCTGGATTCATGCCAAGGAGCCGGCCAACGCGACTGAGAAGGCGAAGAGGCTCGTGGCGATGGGCGTCTCGAAGGCCGCGCTTCTGGAACCACAGACTGAGGGCGAGTCGAGCGTTACGCCAACCGCACTTGTCATTGGCGGAGGACTCGCAGGCCTGAGAGCGACCGCCTCGCTGGTCGCCCAGGGAATCGATACCCATCTAGTGGAGAAGGAGTCCAGGCTCGGTGGCCTCCTCAACGACATATCAGCTCTCGCGCCCTACTCCGAGGATGCCAGCACCTTGCTGAAGGAGCTCGTCGATGAGGTCAAGGCATCGAATAAGGCGCACATACATCTGAATACCAAGCTCCAGGGCGTGACAGGATTCGTTGGGAATTTCAATGTGGTCTTGAACGAAGCTGGCAAGGAGAAGGAGGTCCGAGCAGGAGCGATTATCGTAGCCACGGGTGCGCGCGACTTCATACCGACGGGGGAGTACGGATACGGGAGCGTACCTGGAGTCATCACGCAACTCGAGTTCGAAAGGGTTTTAAAGACAGGCGAGAAACCTGGGCGAGTCGTTTTCATCCAGTGCGTCGGCAGCAGACAGCCTGGAAGGGAGTACTGCTCGAGGATCTGCTGCAACACCTCCCTGAAGAATGCTTTGAAGGTGGTCGAAGCAGGCGGGACTGCGACGATCGTACACAGGGACATCATGAGCTCCGGCACCGTGTGGGAGGAGCTGTACAGAAACGCCTCTGAGAAAGGTGTCCAGTTCATAAGATACATGCTCAGCGACCCGCCGCGGATCCACAAGAAAGCCACGGGAATCGCCGCGGAGGTTTATGACGAAGCCCTCGGAGAAAGGATAGAGGTCGACGCTGACCGGGTCGTATTGGCCACACCCTTGGTCTCAAGGGTGGACTCGGCAGAAGTTGGCAAGCTGCTCAAGGTGCCGAGGGACAAGCATGGGTTCTTCCTCGAGGCGCATGTGAAGCTCAGGCCAGTCGAGTTCGCCACCGACGGCGTGTTCATCTGCGGAAGCGCCAGATGGCCTAGCAGCGCTAAGGAGACCATGTCCCAGGCGCTTGGTGCGGCCGCAAAAGCCGCCATACCGATTAAGAGGGGCAAGGTGGTCATCGAAGCAATCACCGCTTGGGTGGATGCTGACAAATGCGCTGCGTGCGGCAACTGCGTCGTGTCGTGTCCTTACGAAGCTATCGAGATTGTCGAGCAGGATGGGAAGAGAGTCGCGAAGGTCAACGAAACGCAATGCAAGGGATGCGGCGCGTGCGTCGCGGCATGTCCTAACGATGCGATGCAGCAGAGGGGATTCACGACTCGCCAGCTGGGCGCGATGATAGACTCCCTCGTCAAACACGCTCTGGAGGAGTCCCCGTGACGGAGTTCAAGCCGACCATCCTCGCATTCTGCTGCAACTGGTGTTCGTACGCAGGAGCCGATCTCGCGGGCGTCAGCAGGCTCCAGATGCCGCCGAACGTTCACGTGGTGCGAGTGATGTGCAGCGCGAGCGTCAAACCAGAATATGTCATGAAGGCCATCTCACAGGGCATCGATGGTGTGCTCGTGCTCGGCTGCCACGTAGGGGACTGCCACTACATGACGGGTAACCACAGGACGGCGAAGAGGATGCCGGTCGTCCAGAAGATCCTGAAGGACATCGGACTCAACGAGAAGCGCGTGAGACTGGACTGGGTCAGCGCTGCGGAAGGCGAGAAGTTCCAGAAGGTCATAGTGGACTTCGTCGATGAGGTGGCCAAGCTCGGTCCGAACCCGTTGAAGGAGGTGAGGTTCTGAACGAGCTAGCGAAGAGATTTGCGACAATCGCCTTCGACCTCAAAGGGGCGGACTATCTCCTCGCGATGCGGGAGGAGCACGGAAATGTCGGTCCAGTAATGATCTCGAAGGGCGAGGACCCCGGCGATGTCAGGACAGATGTGCCATATCAGTTAATCACAATCCTCAGCAACCTCTACCCTTGGATGACCGACGGGAAGAAGATCGCGGTAGTGACTAGGAAGTGCGACGAGAAGGCACTCGCAGAGTTCTTCAAGCGCGGATATTTCGCCCGCGACCGGGTGATCCAGATCGGGCTCGCGTGTAACCGGGAGCAGATCAGACAGTGCAGATGCAGCGATCCGGTGCCGAGCGTCGTCGACATCGGTGAACCGCATGGAGGTCTGGACACTGACGCTCTCTCGGAGAAGCTCATGGCAATGTCCAGTGAAGAGCGATTGAGGTTTTGGGAGTACCAGTTCCGCAAGTGCAACAAGTGTTTCGCGTGCACAACGAACTGTCCGGTCTGCTTCTGCGATGAGTGTGTGCTCGAGGAACGGACCTTCGTCCCGGAAAGGGGCGTGCCCCCAGGCATGTCTTTCCATATGATACGCGCCTACCACTTGTCGGACAAGTGCATCGAGTGCGGAGAGTGCGAGAGGTCGTGCCCTGCGGGGATCCCGCTCCTGACGCTCAGGAAGCTTGTTGCGAGGGACTTCAAGGAGATGTATGGATTCAGCCCGGGCGACGAGAAGACCGTCAGTCCGCTCCTGACGACGCTCGAGGGAGAGTCTCTGGATGGAGATGAATGCGATGAATGTTAAGCACGTCCTGACGACATGCCCTTACTGCGGCACGGGGTGCAATTTCTACCTACAGGTGGTGGAGGACAAGCTCATCAGCGTGGTGCCGTGCAAGACGGACGAGATAAGTCGCGGACAGTTGTGCATCAAGGGGTACAACGCCCACGCATTCGTGCAGCATCCTGACAGGCTCAAGACCCCTCTGGCCAGGGAGCACGGAGAGCTCAGGCAGATATCCTGGGAGGATGCCCTTGACAGGCTGGCGAAGGAGATAAGGAGAATAAAGGAGAAGTACGGGCCTGATTCCATCGCCTTCCTCGCATCCGCGAAATGCACCAACGAGGAGAACTATCTCTTCCAGAAACTTGCGAGAGCAGTAGTCCATACGAACAACGTCGACCACTGCGCACGACTATGCCACGCCTCGACCGTAACCGGTCTGTTGTACTCGTTCGGGAGCGGGGCTATGACGAACACGATCCCTGAGTTCGGGGACGCGGACTTCATCCTGATAACCGGGTCCAATACACTCGAGGCGCACCCGATCATCGGCTCGCACATGTTAAGAGCACTCGACAAGGGTGCCAAGATAGTGGTCGTCGACCCGAGGGATACGCCACTCTCCAGGCTTGCGCACATCCGGCTGAGCCAGAAGCCGGGGAGCGACATCGCATGGATAAACGGAATGATCAAGGTCATAATCGACGAGGGTCTGGTAAACGAGGAGTTCGTCAGGACCAGGACCTCTGAGTTCGATAAGCTGAAGGAGGTCGTGATGGGCTACACTTTGGAGATGGTCGAATCGATAGCCGGTGTCAAGGGCAAGGACCTCTCAAAGGCGGCGAGGCTGTACGCGAAGGCGGACAGGGCGATGGTCGCTTACGCGATGGGGGTCACGCAGCACAGCAACGGTACGGACATCGTCATGGCTCTGGCCAACCTCGCCATGGTCACGGGCCATCTAGGAAAGGAGTCCACCGGCCTCAACCCCTTGAGGGGGCAGTGCAATGTCCAAGGTTCGTGCGACTCAGGCGGGCTGCCAAACCTCTTCCCCGGCTATCAGAGAGTCGACGACGAACAAGTCAGAGCGAAATTCGAGCAGGCCTGGGGGGTCGAGCTTCCAGAGAAGCCCGGGCTGACCCTGACATGCGCCATCAAGGAGGCCGCTCTGGGCAAGTTGAAGGCCATGATAGTCTTCGGGGAGAACGTCATGCTCTCGGACCCAGACCTCACGCATGTAGAGGAAGCGCTGAAGGAACTCGAACTGCTCGCAGTCGTGGACATCTTCCCCACAGAGACGACCAAGCTCGCCCACATAGTACTGCCCGCGGCGTGCTACGCGGAGAAGGACGGAACTTTCACTAACACTGACAGGGCTGTCAGGTTGCTTAGGAAGGCGGTGGACCCGCCGGGCGAGGCGATGCCTGACTGGAAGATCGCCTGCGAGCTCGCCAAGCGGCTCGGGGCGAAAGGATTCGACTTCTCGTCTCCTGCGGAAATCATGGACGAGATGGCGAAGGTCACACCGATCTATGGAGGCATCGATCACGGGAGAATCGACCGCGAACTGATCCGCTGGCCCTGCCCCACGAAGGAGCACAAGGGCACGAGGATCCTGCACGCCCAGAAGTTCACGAAAGGCCTCGGGACTTTCGCGCCTGTGCATCACTCGCCCCCTGCCGAATCACCTTCGGAAGAATACCCGTTCATACTCACGACTGGTCGGAACCTCTTCCAGTATCACACGGGCACGATGACGAGAAGGTCGCCCAAGCTCGAGCGGGAGGCCCCGGAACCATATGCCGAGGTGAACAATGGTGACGCGAAAAGGCTCGGCATTTCGGAAGGCGACAGGATCATGGTGTCGTCGAAGCGGGGGTCTATAACGCTACTGGCGCGCGTGACCGAGAGAATCATCCCAGGATCGGTGTTCATACCGTTCCACTACGCTGAAGCGGCGGCGAACAGGCTCACGAACGCCGCTCTGGACCCAGTGTCAAAGATACCGGAGCTGAAGGTCTGCGCCGCCAGGATCCAGAAAGGCTGAATCACACCTTCCCGCGGCGCAAGTATCCGACGAAATCCCCGCCTAGATGGGCCAGGTCCTCGGCCCGAAGCGCGTTCGCAGCCGACGCGTCGAACAGTATGTTGCCTGTTGTCGGGACCTCCTCGTCCCCTTTCCAGAAAGAGATGTTCACAAGGAGGAAAGGGAAGAACATGAAATCGAAGGACATGTCCCCTCGTTGGACTCTGATGCCGCCGAGCGACGAAGCCGCCCTGCCGAGTGCTTCGGGATCTCTCTCGAACATCCTGACCAACGGAGCGATGGCCCTCTGATGGAACACGGAGTAGTAGAGGCTCCCTCCCTCGATCTCGCGGTACGATATCAGCCTGTGCTCGAGTTTCCCCGGCGATCCGAGAAGATAGTGCAGTATGACCACTTTCGTGTCAGGATCCGGCTCGCCACCGTCCTGCCAGACGACCGACCAGTCCTCAACGGAAATGATTGCTGTCCTGTTGAGGACCCTGAGCATGACGCGGTTGCCTTCGAGCAGGCCTCCGGAACCGGAAACCAAGATTGATACATCCCGGAGCCTGAGCTCACCAACGGCCTTCTCGAAGGCCCCTGCCAGCCTGCGCTCTTCTCCCATTCGTTTCTACTCCGCTCATGCCCGGAGGAAGGAGTGCGCATACAGCTTCTGATTCAACAGGACCTCTGCTGCCTTGACGACCTTCATCAGATCGACATCGTTGGGGTCGACTATAGCAGCATCCAAGCCTCTCCCGAGAAGCATCGCTAGGTAAGTCCTGTTGAGCAGGCTCCTCTCCTCGGCACCGCTCGAGACGTTGCTGAGTCCTACAATGGTCTTGGGGGGTGGAGTGCTCAGGTTTCTGAAGGCGGTTATCGCATCACATAGCATGGGGCACTGACTCTGGGCCGCGGAGATCGGCAACACGACGGGGTCGATGTATATCCTCTCCTGGGGGATGCCGATGTCCATCGCGTTCCCGAGCAGGAGCATAGCGATCTCGGACCTTCCCTCAACTGAGTTGGGGATCCCCTTCTCATCTATCGTGAGGCACACTATGTCTGCGTTGTGCTCCTTCGCCAGAGGGAAAAACTTCTCCATGCGCTTCAGTTCCGCCGTGGTCGAGTTGATCATCGGCTCTTTCCTCGCTGCGGTCAACCCTGCCTGCTGCACCTTGAGACCCGGCGCGTCTATTGACACCCGCACGTCGACGGCATCCTGGACCGATCTCACCAGCCAGGTCATCGTCTCAACGGCATCCTGCCTTCCAGGCCCAGTATTGATGTCGAGCACCTGTGCCCCGGCGTTTACCTGCTCCATCGCAAGATCTTGAACGTACTTGGCATTCCTTGCGTCGATGGCTTTGGCGACTTCCACGAATTGCCCGTTGATTCTCTCCCCTACGACTATCAAAAACTCTCCCCGCCGATAAAGGCATAGAGCCCTTGGCGCATATCAAACGTTCGTATGGCTGTCGGCATTCCTGGTCAGCCATTATGTCGCAACAGTTAATAGCAGCGCAGTCTGTTCACTCCGAGCTGGTCACAGATGGAGGGAGTAAAGACCGAAAGGGAACGCGTCGTGCGGTTCGCCCCAGATGGTAGAACTTCCTTGGTGGAGACCGGGACGACGATACTCGAAGCATCCAGGAAGGCTGGCGTCAGCATCGATGCCGTGTGCGGCGGGGAGGGGAAGTGCGGCAGGTGCAAGGTGAGGCCGGAGGGCATGTTCTCTGCCCCGGAATCTTCATTGGTCTCGGGCGAGGAGAAGGCCGCGGGAATCGTGCTCGCATGCGAGGCGATCGTCGAAGGCGATCTCACCGTGGAAGTCCTCCCACGCTCCTTGGTGGGCAGACACCAGATCCTGACAAAGAGCATCGAAGAGGTTCAGAGACCCCTTTCACCATGGGTTCGGAAGGATTTCCTCAGGCTCCCGAAGGCGACGGTCTGGGATAACGTGGCCGACCTAGAAAGGCTGTGGAGAGCTTTGGGACGTGGCGGACTGCCAATGATGCCGCTAGAATCTCTGAGAGACCTTCCAAATGCCATCAGAGCGGGCGACTGGCAGGTAACAGTCACTATGTCCAACATCGGCTCGATTGACGAGATAACTAGGGTCGAGTCCGGTGACAAGTCCGCCGAACTCCTCGGTGTGGCAGTGGACATAGGCACCACAACAGTCGTCGCAGACCTCGTGGGCCTACTCGATGGAGCCATCATAGCGACGGCGTCCGACTACAATCGCCAAGTTTCCCGAGGTGAGGACGTCATCGCTCGGATGATGTTCAGTGAAGACGGTGGCTCTGAAGAGCTCACATCGCTCGCGCGTGAGACTATTAACTCGCTGATGTCAAGACTCGTTACAGAAGGCTCGAAGGTACTCGGAAGGCAGATTTCTGACCAGGACATCGTATCGCTCTCAGTCGCGGGCAACACCGTCATGACGCACTTCTTTGCTGGCCTACCAACGAAGTTTCTGAGACTGGAACCGTATGTACCTGTTGCATATCATACGGGATATCTGAAAGCCGCAGAGCTAGGACTCAAGGCCAACTCGGCTGCACGTGTTCTTCTGTTCCCTTCGCGCGCGGGTTATGTGGGAGGCGATGTCGTCGCCGATGTCCTGTCTAGCGGGATGCACCTGTCCAACAAGCTCACACTTCTGATCGACGTTGGCACGAACGGGGAGATAGTCCTTGGGAAGAAGGACTGGATGGTCTCCTGTTCGTGCTCCGCCGGCCCCGCCTTCGAGGGAGGAGAAGTCTCATGCGGGATGCGGGCGATGGACGGGGCCATAGACAAGATACGCGTGGACGATGACCTATCGACTGCCTACCACGTGCTCGGCGAGAGAACGCCCATCGGCATATGTGGATCCGGATTGATCGACCTGGTAGCCGAGATGTATTGCAGGGGCATAATCGACCGGAAGGCAAGGATCCAGGATCTGCAGACAGACCGGGTCCGACTATCTGATTCTGGGCGCGAGTACGTTGTGGAGAGGAAGGAGAGAATGGGAGGGACTGCCGTCTCCGACCTGGTGATCAACGACGCAGACCTTCAGAATCTGCTCAGAACAAAGGCGGCCATCTACGGCGCTTGCTCGACGCTCCTCAAGAAGATGGGCGAGGATCTAAACGCCGTGTCGAGCATCGTCATTGCCGGAGGCTTCGGATACCACCTTGATGTGGCCAGAGCCATCATGATCGGGATGTTCCCCGATGTTCCTCAGGAGAAGTACAGATATATTGGGAACGGCTCGCTCGGCGGGGCAAGAATGGCGCTCCTTTCGGCTAAGAAGAGGGAGGAGATGAACGAGATATTCAACAAGATGACATACCTAGAGCTGAGCGTCGACACCGATTTCTACACCGAATTCTCCTCCTCACTTTTCATCCCGCATACCGACATAAGCAAGTTCCCGAGCGCTCCCCCCGAGAGCGCGTGCAAGGAGGCGAAGTCCTGACATTCACCATCGCGGTCGCTGGCAAGGGAGGGGTAGGGAAAAGCACCTTCGCTGCGCTGGCAATTCGTCAACTTCACGAAAAGAGCAAGGCCGTGATACTGGCGGTCGACGCCGACCCCAACTCGAACCTAGGCGAGAAGCTCGGGATCGAGCCCGGCAAGACGGTAGGCGCCATCAGAGAGGAACTGGCTTCTCTGGGCGAGGAGCCGTCTAAGGGCATGTCGAAGCAGGAGTTCCTGGACTACCAGGTTCGGCTCTCCCTCAGAGAGGGCGAGGGCGTCGACCTGATCACGATGGGGAGACAGGAAGGTCCCGGCTGCTACTGTTACGTCAACAACGTGCTGAGGCAGATAATCGATTCGATTTCGTCGAAGTACGATTATGTCGTCATAGACAACGAAGCGGGCATGGAGCACCTCAGCAGACGCACAACCCGTTCGTCCGATGTCCTCTTCGTCCTGTGCGACAGGTCCAAGTCTTCCATAGACGCGGCGAAGAGGATCGCAGCCCTCGCGACGGAGATGAAATTGGCGATCAGGAGAAAGGTCCTCGTGTACAACATGCGGGACGCGGTTGAAGAGGTACCTCAGAGGGATGTTGTCCCGAGCTTCGATCGAGCGTACAGTTTGAGGAGGAGCGGCGCGATTCAGGCCATGATGCAGAAAGGAGAGTCTCTGACCGACGTCCCCGCGAACGACCCTGCGGTCCTGGATGTGGCGAGAGTCGTCGACAGCGAATGCCGGTTCAAGACAGCGTAGATCGTCAAGGGCCGATCGACTTCAGCATCTTGGGCAAGCCCGAGGACTCTCTGGGTCCCACGACGATCTTCAGACCGGTCAGCTCATTCAGCTTCCCGCTCATCCTGCTGACCATGCCCGGGATGACGATGGCGTTCCGCTTGCTCTTCTCCTTGACCTTCTCGGTCTCGACCGACTTGGCGACCGACTCGGGCGTGAGCTTGCCTGCGGCAAAAGCGGTCATGACCGATTGGCCGTCAGTGTCGACGACGAGAAGCCACACGGGCACCTTGCTTTTCTCGACATCGGCTCGGACGGTGAAGTATGTCAGGGAGAAGTTGGTCGTGAAGAGGACCGGCGACTCCTCGGTCGGCTCACCGATTGTGTAGAGGCCCGCCTTAACCTGGATAGGCACCTGCGGGTCTGTGAATATGTTCTGACGCAAGGCCATCAGCGGGAAGAGGAACTCCCTCGGGACGTCCCTCAAGAGCACGATCGACGAGTACTTCATGACGCCCAGGGCGGCCTTCATGAGGTCCGACTCCGAGTTGCCCAGCACCGATATGGTCGGGAAACCCAGAGGCCTGAACTTCTTCTTCACAGCGGCCCTCCGAACGATCGTCAAGTTCTCTAGCATCGAGCTCGCATTCGAAGCCGCGGGTTCAAGAACCAGGTCTGAGACTCCGGCCTTCTTCGCCTTGTCAGCCATCTGAGCCAGCTCGTCCAGGTTCGAAGCGCCTCCGAGCACGAGCGGGAAGCAACATGCCTTTGCGAGGGCGATCATCGAGTCGATGCTCTGCGGGGTGGCGCGATACAGCAACGGTCTCTTGTCAGCGCAGACAGCCACTGCATCCCCCATTACCTTCGGGTCCTCAGCCATCAGGACCATCGGGAGCTTCCCGCCAGCAGCCGTCTTCACCGCTTCGAGGAAGTCCTCCGGTCTCCCCGTAGAATGCCTCAGGGCAACCGAGTCCACGCGGACCATCTGACCGACCCTCTCGAAGCTCATCGACTGCGCCGCGGCAATACTGGCCTTCATCGCATCGAGGCCGTCAGCGTCGTCCGCAACGAACCCCAGCATCGTCGGATGGTAGAATGTCTTGTCATGTCTGAACAGCTGAGTCTCGTCACCTATCTTGACCGCAAGCTCGCCAGTCCCGATCGTCACGAGCCTGATCGGAGGGGCGCCGCTTTCCTCCAGGGCCGCCTTCGCCTCAGGGCTGACATACGGACAGGCCTCGAGCGCCACCTTCTGATTGGCGAGCTGCATGGCGAACGCGAGGCACGTCGGGAACTTGCACTCTCCGCAGTTCTTCTTCGGCAACAGCTTGTATATGTCCATGGCGGTTGGCATCTACGCACCACCTCGAAGATCGGCAATGGAGGCCTTCAACTTGGAAACCGCCTGAGGATGCCTCATGATGACCGCGTCTGCTCCCGCCACGACCGCCGCGTAGGCGGTGATTGCCTCCCAGAACACTCCCCTGATCTCAGGCTTGCCACGTGCCGAGTCCTCCTCCAGCGCCTCTGGCGCGGCCCATGCACACGAGCAGTCGCAGATGATCGGCATCTGAAGGACGGAGTCGCCCATCAGCGCCGCGAGCCTGAGCCTCTCAATGACGGAGTACGAATATTCGAGTCCCATCCCCAGCGCGGCCATCAGAGGGTCCATCAATATGTTCTCCGGTTTCACGCCGAAGTCCAGCAGAAGGATGTTCATCTGCTTTGCCAGGTTGATGTCCAGATTGGAGAACGCCACGATGCCGTGGCCGTTCGACATGGACGCGGCCGCCACCGACTTGAAAGCCTTCTCTTCGGCCATGCCCAGGAAGAGCCTCTCGCCCTTGCCGGCATTCGAGACCGCCTCCATGAGCTTGGAGTCCTTCTCCTCGAACCCGCATCCGTACACAATGAGGGGAATCGTAGTGGATTTGATCACCTCAGTGACCAAGGAGACGCACTCCTCGACGGACCTGTTCTCTTCCTCGGGATTGGCGGACTGGAGCTTGAGAACGCAGATGTCCGCTCCCCACTCACGGTCGACTTTCTTCGCCCACTCCACGGGCTCCTTCACCACGGGTCCGATGGAACTGAGAAGATGCTCGGGGACGACGCGCACTGTGTCAATCACATCCATTGCCACAAGCGGCCGGTTAGGCATCTCGGCGTCGAATCGGTGGAACTGCAGTCCGCTTGATCCGCCAGCTACGGCCCTGGCCCTCCGCGTCCCTCCCTGATCCCTGGTGGCCCCTACGACGACCTCTCTGATCCTGCCTGGATACCTCTCTTTGGGCGACTCAAACGCCATTTTAGTTTCCCCCAACCAACCTTGTCGCTCAGCTCATCATTGACGGCATCTTCACTGCTGGATGGCTGACCTTGACGAGCCACTCAGCGAGCTCCTCAGGCGTCCTCGCGACGGTCTCATCCGCGATCTTGTCGACGAAGTCCTGGACCCCTTCCTCCTGTGCCCGCTTCGTTAGATCGTCCCTCATGGCGGCTTTCAGATCCTTAGGCATCCACACGATCCTGAGGAACCCTCCGTCCGCGCTGATGAACTTCTTGCTTGTGAGATACCTCCTGCCGACTCCAATGAATCCCGGCGTCTGGATGCCCCCGCCGACCGACCCGGCGAGAGTGGAGAAAGTCATTCCCAGTGGGGTCATGCCTGGGAACTCGCGGTTGACGACGACCACACCCTGTAGATCGGGCGAGACCCCTACGATGCATTCGAAACAGCCGCATGAGGTCATCGGGTCGTCCATCATGGTGTACGCACTGAAGCTCAGAAGCTTTCCGTGGGTCTTCTCGGCCACGGCCTCGTTCACACCAGTCCACTTGCCCTTGGTCACGTCGATGACCTCCTTCTTCGATACAGGGCTGTTCGGACCCGTGGCAGATATCTGGTACGAGGCCTTGGCATCAAGCCAGTTGATGGCTCCGCACAAGCCCAGGCGCTCAGGAGTCACGATACACACGTGTCCCGGTGCGAAGCTCTGACAGAGCGTGCATGTGTAGAACGTGTCGACGTTCTCGTCCGTGAGGTTGGCGATCCTGGCATCTCTCTCGGCGTATGCTTCTTTGGCTTCGTCGATGTGTTTCCTGAGCTCGGCCTCGTCAGTGACTATCGTCACTTCGATCTTGGAGACGATCGCGCCGAACTCCTGCTTCATCTTGGTCACCAAGATGTCACCGAAGTGCTTGAGCCTCAGGCCCGCCTTGACGGAACTCTTGCTGAGGCGGATCCACAGGAGGTTCCTCTGGCCGGTGTGCCAGCCGCCCTCAGCGAAATTGATGAACTGGTGAATCCTCCTCTCGAGCACGGACTCGAAGTCCTTCTGCATGCTCTTTCCGTAGACGTTCACGAAGATTCCGAGGTGCGTCACTCCTCCTTCGGGCATCCCGTCGACGTCCTTCCCAATCAGCATGACCTTGCCGTCTGTGACCGCCTCTGGTCCGCGCATCTTCAGCAGCTCGAACGCGAGCGACTTGGACGGCCCTCCGGCTTCGATGTACATGTCAGGTCTCCGAATCGATTCACCCTCGAATGCAGGGCCGTATGGCACGGGCAGGTCGATGGCACCCAGCTTGATCCTGCAGCCTCTGACCTCGATGGCGGTCGATATCATCTCAGCGAGGTTCTTCTGCACGACATACTTGTCGGGGATCGGCTCCACGTCCTGGTCGGTTATCGTGGGCGAACCGTTGAACATGACAGCGAACTCCGCAGCGACCTTGATGTAGTCCAACGGGCCGAGCTGCAGAACGAACACCTTGGGACGCTTTGAGAGGTACTTGAGGAGGCCTTCGCGGTCTCCCCGCTGGACGCCCCCGAAGGACAACGCGGCCCGGATGGCGAAATTGAGGCCATGGATGATCTGGGTGAACTCACCGACGGGATACAGCATGCGTTCCAGGCCCATGGCGATCTTCTCGTCCTTCAGCTGCTTGATGATGTCGTAGGTCGCGACTATGAGCATCCCCTTGTTCTGGCAGTCCCGGATCATCGCGCCGAGCTTCTTGGGGTCGCTCGCGCGGCCGACAAACACAGCAGCGCCAGGGATCGTGTCATCAACGAACGCGATGCCCAACTGCCTCAGTATCCTGTCAGGAACGAATCCGCAGTAGAGCGATCCCTGGTACGGGGTCGGTGTCTCGATGTACTTGAGGGCCTCGACTATCTCGGCCGCTATCATCGTTGCCTCTCCCGATGCGATCGCCGTCTCCAGCGTCGGCCGCTCAACGATCCTGCTCCTGGCCTCGCCGAGCAGCCTCGGCAGGTCTCCGAGCTTCGTGCAGTCCTTTCCGAGCCATGCGAAAAGACTCGGGAGCTGGTATCCGGTTTCTGGGAACTCGATCTTCTGATTGGGGCCGTATTTCTGCAACGCCCGGCTGAGCAAGACGTCTGCATATCCCGTCGCGATGATCGACCCCTCAATGGCCATCTTGAAGAGCTTCTCCTTCGGGATGTGCTCTTGCTTGCCGGGATAGTAGGAAGCGCGTTCCACCATGGGGTCCGTCATGTCGAGCTTCCAGCGCCTGTACTCGATGGCGGAGTATAGCCGCTTGGCAGCCTCGTGCGGGTCTTTCTCGAAAATGAAGTACCCGCCGTACACGTCCCTTGCAGTGTTCTCCAGGACCTCCGTGACCAGCGTGCTACCGTAAAGGTAGTTGATGGTACCCACATGAACAGGAAAGCCCATGACCGCCGCCCATGTGCCGATCGAGACCGCTTTCTCGTGCATTGCCTCCGGTGCGATCACCACGAATGGGATCTTCTCGACATCCACGCCCCCGTGGTTGGCCACCTCGGTTGCTAGGTTCGAGAAGCGGACATTGTCGACGCATGAGCCCATGTGCCATACGATTGGCAGACCCTCGAGTCCTGAGGCCTCGGCTAGCTCCCCCAGGAACGACAGAAGACCCTCCCCCGCAAGCTCCTTCGTCTTCGCGGGGTCCATGAACCCAGCCTTGGCGAACTCGACTGCATTGCAGCCAGTCGCCATCAGGAGGACGTCCCTCTTTGCGAGTTCGCGCGCTATGGTAAGCACGTCCTCGTCCTGCTCCGCCTTGATGTTCTTGCAGCCCGCAAAGAGCGCGACCCCGCGGATCCTTCCAGTAGTGATGTTGTCCACCAGGTACTGGATCGGATCGGTGGGGTTCTTCTTCGAAAGTAGCAGCTTGATCTGCTCAAGGCTAAACCCAGCCATGACGATCGAGGGTTTGACTTCCGGCATCCGGCGAATCTTGCCCCGTCTCCTATAAGCCTCCGCGGCCAACAGCAGGACCTCCCTCGCCGAGGCCTTGGCCCTTTCAGGCGTGAACTCTATGTGAGTATCTCCCACCAGCCGCGCGACCCCCTCGGTGGAGATGATCTTTGTGTGGGTGCAGGAGCAAAGTGCGGACACAGATGGCATGAAGCATTGGTAATCCAGAACCATCGCATCGAGGAGACCGCTCAGGAGCACGAGCTCCTGCGATAGGACGTTGGTGGCAATTGGAATCCCCTTCCGCATTAGTATCTCGTTGCCCGTGCAACATATGCCCACGATGTTGAATCCCTCGGCGCCTACCTTCTGAGCCTCTGCCTTTAACTCGCGGGCGATATCAACCATGATGTCGCTGAGCAGCGGGTTGTGGCCGTGGACAGCCACATTCACCTGTTTCTCGTCGAGCACTCCCAGATTGGCCTTGCTCATCACGATCTTGGGAGTGCCAAAGAGCACATCGCTCAGGTCGGACGAGATCTGGGCGCCTGTGTAGTCAGAGAGCGCTGACTTGATGCCGCCGAACAGGATCGGAACAGGGTCGGCGTCCACTCCCATCGCGGTCCTGTGCATCACCTCAGAGATCGAAGAATCGATGTTCGAGGGCATCACCGCATGGGTGTCCCACCTGTGGTTTCTGCCCCTCGTGACAGTCGCCTTCAAAAACGAGAGCGGATCGGATGTGTAACGGGAGTAATCCTCCAGCGCGGCGCGCGAGACCTCCTCGGCGAGCGCTGTTACGCTTTTGCCATCGCATGCGATTCCCTGCCTCTTGGCGATGGCCTTCAGCTTGACCTCGTCGACGACGCTGTAGTCCTTCGTCTCACCCTTCGAGACCATGAGCAGCACGTGCGCAATCTCCTTCCCGTGCCCGGAGTGAGAAGCGGTCCCGCCGGCGATCATGCGGTCGATGAACCGCGCGACAATTGTGTAGTCCCGTGCCCCGCAGATACCTGCAGTGGGCTCCTTGCCCATCGGGTTTATTCTGCAGGGGCCCTGCAGGCAGAACCGACAGCAGAGGCCGAGCTGGCCGAACCGGCATTGGGCACCTTGAGCGGCCACTCTGTCCATGACGGTGCACACGCCCTCCTCGTGGAGGTCCATGAACATCTTCTGGCAGCTGCCATCCCAGCAATCGCAGGCGAACTCCTTTTCCTTCTCTCCCTGGCCCGCCCGCTTGGTGACCTTGACCTCGACGTTAGATTCCAACTATGCGCACTCCTTTGTTGATACCATTCCAGGCGAGTGGGTGGAAAGACCTGTCACGACAGTCCCACGCGCAACGGTAGCGAGAAGAGCCGTGGCACCTTCTGAGACTTGAGAGGGACTTGCGCCCCTGGTACTCTCTGGGGACGACCAATCGCACGAGCGGTGACAATCATTCGTGACGAAGGATTCCCGCCGTGAACGCTCCATCCCGTGCATCTGAATGCCTGGCCATGACCGATTTCGGCAGATCATATCGGCATCTGACGGATATGGTTGAAGCTACTAAAACGTTTTTACTGACGAGCGCACGGCAGATGACGAATGAAGAGGACACCTACCTGGTACGTCATTCTCCCCCGGTGCGCCCAGCTAGCGCGAAACGCCCCGGGAGATAGCCAGCGAGAGCTGTCTGACGGCAGCTACCCACTCAGCTGATTCCTCCAGTTTGAAAGGCGAAATACCCCTCAGATCAGCAACCCTCACACCCTCAGAGAAGGGGAGAAAATACACTTGACCGAGGCCCTTGCTTGAAGTCGCTGACAGTATAGCGGATTTCTCGTCCTGGCTCCTGGTCCTATTCGCAACAATCGAAATCCTGGGAACGCCCATCTCTGTCGCCAATCTGACAATCCTGGAAGCCGTGTCTATGGACCTCACTCCGGGCTCAATGACCACGATAAGGACATCCACCCCCCGGCAAGTCGCGCGCCCAAACTGCTCAAGGCCTGCCTCCATGTCTATCACCACTGCCTCATCCCTCTCAAGCACGACATGTTCGAGGAGGCTCCTGAGGAGTGCGTTCTCCGGGCAGAAACAACCTGACCCTGGGGCTCTTATCTCCCCTAGAACGATCAGTCTGACGCCATCGGCGCCGATGGCACAGTACTTGTCTGGAATGTCATCCACTTTGGGGGTCAGCCTGAAGAATGGCCCAGTGCTTGTGCCCGGCCTCGCGCCTGTCCGCTCCTCAATGAGATCGAGTTCCGAGGAGATTGGCGGCGGCACGCGGTCATCTGATACTTCGAGGACGACGTGCAGGTGCGATGCTGGATCAGCATCGACGGCGAGAACCTTGGCACCGTCCTGAGCCAGCACTCTGGCGAGGGTTCCGACGATCGTGGTCTTCCCGACGCCTCCCTTTCCGGCCACGGCGATCTTGATGCCCAAACACTCAGCCCTGTCTGGACTTGAGGATGATCTCATGCTTCATGAGATCTGCCTCCGCAATCCATACCCCGGATACGGTCTCTCGATCGCCCGAGAGGCTGATACAGAGCACGCTGCCGGCCGAGGATACGACCTTGGCCGCCTCTGGCATGACCAGTTTCTTCTCCGACCCTTTCAGTAGATACACCGAAGACTCGCACATGGGAGCAACACGCCTCCGCTTCTCACCACTGACGCTCAGTCAGCGGCGCATTCCGCTATCTGGCCAGCGACCTTCTTCGCCTTCTCATAGTCGTCCACGCAGAAGACGAACCGCATCCTGTCCCCCTGCACGCTGTACAGGTAGCTCGCTCTCAGCTGCACCCCCGCGTTGACGAGGCACCTGGCTGCCTTCATCCACTGGCCGGGCCTGTTGTACATGTCCACGACGAGCACCCGCTGTTCTTTGAACGGAAGGTCCGCCTTGATAAACGTCCTTCGGCATTCCTCATCGTTCCCCGTCAGGAATTTCACGATGTATCGGTCATCGGTTTTCCCGGTAGCGATGGTGTCGAGGTTCACATTCTGGCTCGACAGGATGGCAATGGCATCCAGAAGATCCTTGCTGTTCCCGTTGACGGACATCTCGAATTCAGTAGTCATTCGAAAAACCCCCAAACCTCTGAGGTCAGTGGTAATACGCTGTAATATATTTATTGGATATGCTTCCCGCGGCGAGTGTTCGAACAAGCTGAGAACCGAATCTCCTGATTCCGTCGCGATAGCCTTGAGATATGATAGCATGCCAGAAATTGTCAATTGAAACTCTTCCGATAAGGCGAATTCGGGACATGAATGAGCCTTCCAGGACCAATATCCTCCAGGCTGGAATCGAACGCTATGCTCCTCGGCAGAAGGGATTTCGGGGCAATCTCCTTATTGAGTCCCATGAATGTCACTAACCAGCGTCTGAGGGCGAGAAATGCTATCCCATTGTCCTGGATCCCTGTGGTTCAAGCAGCCAGTCCCAGAGCCAGTCAAATGCCCCTCCTGCGGCAAGGAGGTGGAGATCTTCACGAACGAGCAAACGATGAAGTGCTACCACTGCGGCGGGATCGTGACGAGGGAGAAGAGGCCGAGCTGCTTCGATTGGTGTAAGTACGCGGATCAGTGCATAGCTGAACTCGTGGCCCAAAGAAGAGGGGCAGGGGATTCGTCAGCCCGATGCCCGGAAGAGGAATGAAACGAGTGGTTTTCTCACCCGACGGCTTCCTCGACCACTGGGTCCACAATCTGCTCCGCCCTCACGGAGGGCGCCCTCGTGAATATGGCGACGACGAAAGCTAGCATCGAAGCGATCCCGACGACGACGAAGACGTAGACAAACCCCGCCTGCGAGCCCGCAAGGACCCCAGGGATTAGCGCGCCGAGAACACCCGCAAGGCCGTAGGATGTGAAGACATAGCCATAGTTGTTGCCGAAGTTGGCAGAGCCGAAGTACTCCGAGGTCGTCGATGGGAACAGTGCGAAATTGCCTCCGAACGTGAACCCTACCAGCGAGGCGAAGGTCGTGAGTCCCACGAAATGAACGAGCTCTCCCTCCGGCTTCAATGCGAAGAATCCCGCCGCGCAGAACATCACGACCGCCTGAATGATGAACATCAGTTTCAGCGTGGTCATCCGGCCCAGTCTGTCGGACAGTCTCCCCCAACCGATCCTTCCTCCAGCATTGAAAAGGGCGAGGATCCCAGCGATAGTCTGGAATTCCGCGACCACCATAGTCGTCTTTGACGGATCTAGGTATGCCGCGAGGTTCTTCACATTGCTGATCATCATGAGTCCCGCCGTTCCGGAAAGCGCGAACATGACCCAAAGCATCACGAAACTCCTGGTCCTCATCATCTCCCTCTGGGTGAAGTCCAACTTGTGGTTGTTTCTGTTGTTCGAGGGAGGGACAAATCCCTTCGGCATCCAACCCGCAGTAGGATTCGACAAGAGCTGCGCGCCCACAAGGACCATTCCCATGTAGATGAGTCCGAGGTAGATGAAGGCGTTTTCCAGGCCGCTGTCGGATATAAGCAACTTGCCAATCTGTGTGAATATGAAGGCGCCCGCGCCGAAACCAGCGACGGCGATTCCACTTACTAGGCCCTTCCTGTCAGGGAACCATTTCATGCCCGCGGCGAGAGGGCAGACATATCCGAACCCGAGGCCAATCCCACCAACGCCGCCATACGTAAGGTACATTAGGACGATGTTCTCCGTGGACAGCGAAGAAAGCACATAGCCTGCCCCGAGGATGAGTCCGCCAATCGTGGCGACCATCCTGGGTCCCCGCCTGTCCTGGATCTTGCCGGCAAAGATCACGGTGATGGCGAACACTGCTATGGCCGCAGCGAATATGCCAAGGATTTGGAATGAGGTTGCTGGGTAGCCGAGCGAGTCCGACAGGGGGCTGGTGAATATCGAGAACGCATAGAGCGATCCGAGTGCCAACTGAATCGTGAGCGCACCAACTACAACCATCCATCTGTTCGTAGACTTCTTATCGTCCTGACCCATCCTATCCGTTCTCCCAACTGCTGTTACCTTGTTGGATTAGTCACGACCGCGAATCATCAGAGCAATCTCACGAAACCCGTTGACAGATCGTACATGCCGCCGACTATTGCAAGCTTCCCGGATGCCATAGCATCTCTAATCACTCGACCACCGTTCGCGATCTGCCCCATCTGCAACTTCACGTTCGCTTCGGCGATCGCATCGACGTTGTTCGCCTCGCAACCCGAGAGCAACTTCCGTGCCTGATCGATGTCGCGGGCCACTCCCCCGAGTCCTTCGTGAGCCTCGTCCTCCAAGGCGGCCTTCACGGCTCCACAATCGGTGTGACCCAATACCAGTATCGTGCGGATGTGCAGCGTTCTGACTGCATACTCCAAGCTACCCATGACTGCTGGATCCGAAGCGCTGTTGCCGGCAATCCTAACGACGAAGGCATCGCCTATTGACAGGTTGAACACCTTCTCCGGAATCACCCGACAGTCTGAACAACTGAGAATGGCAATTGATGGCTCCGCCTTGACCGCCAGTCTTGAGAGCAGTGCAGGGTCGGTATTCCTCCGAAATACCTTGTTGCCATCCGTCAACCTCATCTGCACGTTCACATGACCCACCGCCTTTCGCCCCTGTCCATCGCATATCGTCGTGATACCGAAGATCTCCCTTTTTCAGAACAACCGCCCTCTAGTTATCCAGAGTCGACGTGTCCCCTATGGGCAACCCGAGATCTTTCGCCCTCAGCATCCGCCTCATAATCTTGCCGCTCCTTGTCTTGGGGAGCGACTTCACGATCTCTATCTCTCTGGGGTATGCGTGCCCGGCGAGCTTGGTCTTGACGAACTTCTGAATATCTTCTTTGAGCTGTGGAGATTCCGAGAAGCCTGGCGTGAGCACAATGAAGGCTTTGATGATGTTGCCCCTCAGTTCATCAGGCTTTCCGATCACACCTGCCTCGGCTACTGCCGGATGCTCGATCAGAGCGCTCTCCACCTCGAACGGGCCGACCCGCTCTCCCGCGGTCTTGATCACATCGTCAGCCCGGCCGACATACCAGAAGTAACCGTCCTTGTCGATCTGGGCGGTGTCGCCCGTGTAGTACCATCCGTTCCTGAAGTACTCGCTGTATTTCGCAGGGTTGTTCCAGATCTGCCTCATCATGGACGGCCAGCCTGGCCTGATGGCTAGACTGCCCTCCTCTCCTTGGGGCAATACGTTGCCGGAGTCGCCGAGTATGGCGGCCTCGACGCCTGGAAGAGGCTTTCCCATGGAGCCTGGCTTGATGTCCATCTCTGGGAAATTCGTAATGAGGATCGAACCCGTTTCGGTCTGCCACCATGTGTCATGAAACGGCTTGAGGTCGAAGACGTCGAGAGCCCACTTCACACCCTCGGGGTTGAGGGGCTCGCCGACGGAGTAGAGAACCCGCAGCGATGAGAGGTCATACTTCATCGGCAGGTCGTCGCCCTTGGCCATCAGCATTCGGACGGCCGTCGGTGCGGTGTACCAGATTGTGATCTTGTAGGCCTGAATGGTCTTGTACCAGCGCTCGGGGTCGAACCTTCCAGCAAGGCCAACCTGCGTCACGCCGTTAGACCATGGTCCGAGACATCCGTAGACGACCCCAGTGACCCACCCGAGGTCTGCGGTGCACCAGTACACATCTTCATCGTGCACGTCGAGGACCCAGTATGTGGAGAGGTGCACCTGCACGATGTCCTTGTGCGCGTGCATGACGCCCTTGGGCTTACCCGTCGTGCCTGACGTGTACAGCATGTACGAGAACTCCTCGGGATCCATCGGCGTGGCGTCGAACTTGTCGCTCGCAGCCGCCATTTCCTCCTCCCAGCTGATCTCGTTGGCCGCGACGTCCTTGCCGACTATCACCATATGCTTCAGCTCGGGCAGGAGGCTCTTGACTTCGTACACACGCTTCTTGAGAGCACTATCTGTCACAAGCACGACAGCCCCGCTATCCTGCAATCTGTCTCTGATTGCGTCGGGGCCGAACGCAGGGAACATGGGGCTGGCAATCGCGCCGTACTTGATGGCTCCGATGAATCCGACGTACAGCTCAGGAGACCTCGACAGGAAGAAGAAGATCCTGTCCTGCCTTTTGATGTCGAGCTTTTTGAGCAGATTGGCGAACTTGTTCGTCAGGACATTCAACTGGCCGAACGTGAATTTCTGAGCGTTCCCCTCACCATCATCGAAAATCAGCGCGATCTTGTCCTTCCGCTCCCCCTTGGCATGGCGGTCGATGCAGTTGTATGCAGCATTGATCTTGCCTCCGGGAAACCATTCGACCATCTTGTCGGCGTCAGACCACTTGAAGGTCTTCCTCAGCTGCTCGAAGCCTTGAAGGTTCGGCTTCAGCCTGAGCCTCGCCGGGTCCTTCTTCACGATCTGACCATGCATAAGTTCCGTGCCTTTGTCAGCCATCCTTTCCACATCCGACGTGTGTATGCAACACATGTCTGCGCTTCTGGTATCGACACCCTATCTGCTGGGCCCCCGCAATAGGGTCCTGGCAGCATTTCAGGTCGATTCCTGGCGCCCCCATTCTTAAGTAGGTAATAATCCTTTTCGATGCGACAACGCCGATTCCTAGACCAAAACATGCAGCGAAGTTATGATAGGAAAAGGGTGGGACGCCGACTTTCGACACTGCATGACAGGAATCGAACTTATTCCGATAGGGACGCTCAACAGCCCAGAAAGGACCCAAGTAGTGCTCAGGATGATGGGAGAACCCTACTAGCCTTCCCAGTCCATGAGGGCAACTGCAAGTATTGACGCTATGAACTCCATCCACTTGATGGCCTGCGCATCTGGCAGTTTGACGTCCCATGTGCCGCCAGTCTCTATCCAGCCGACTACTTCCCTGTTCCTACCATGTATGTAGACATCAATGTAATCGCCTTCGACATATGCATCGGGCGTCTTGCGTTTCATTCTCATGCCCATCTGGGCATCAAAGGTGCCCTTCTCCGTATCGAGATACGGCTTCTCCTCGAAGAGGAACAGCCTCGTAGACTCGCTTATCGTGAAACCTCCCCACTTGGTGAAGTCCCCGAAATCCTCCTTGGTGTATGCGAGAGCCTTGTGCTCCGACCAGACGAATTCCCTCATGCCGGCCATCACAAGGTATCGGTACATGCCATCAGAAGGAGTCCTGACCCCTATCGAGACCTCCTTTATCCTAAGCTGCTTATGGATCAGCTTTGCTGCGTCCTGAAGAAGCGCGACAACTTTCAAGCGCGGCTCCTTGAAGTGATTGAGCAGCTCGGTCAGACTGTCAAGCATGCGGTCGGTCGATTCCTTGGAGGCATATGTGTACTCGAACCTGAGCTTCCGCACTACCTCTTGGGAAGTGATCGCCGACTGCTTCGGAGGCGACTTTGCAGCGTTTGTATCTTGTGACATGGTCTCCATGGCCGGGGACTGTGAACTGGACTTCGTAAGGCTGTCTGGGCCGAACTGCAGATCGTGGATACAGCCACATTTCCATCGGGCCGATGTACGATGACCTTCTGAATGAATGCTGCCGTGCAGTAGGTCCGCCCAGACACTGCGCATCTTAGTTATTATCTTTTATGACGTTAGCATTTCGGAGGGGTTATAAGACGTGAGGGTGCAGGTGGCGAAACGTGATAATCAGCCGGAAATCGGCTATAAAACCCCCAAGCTGCTGGTCTATGACGCAGAAAAAGGGCCGATGCAATCTCCATGATAGGCAGGAGTCGGGTGACTCCTAGCTGGGAGTCCCCGAGACGGGAGGAGTCCGGGCGTCCTACTCCTTGTATTTATGATGTATCTTGGCGGCATGCACTGTATTCTTCATCAGCATCGTGATGGTCATCGGACCAACTCCGCCAGGGACAGGGGTTATTGCCTTCGCCTTCTCTTTCACCGCCTCGAAATCGACATCGCCCACTAGCCTGCAACCGCCCTTCGCCGCGGGGTCATTGATCCGGTTTACGCCCACATCGATGACAACCACCCCGTCCTTGACCATGTCGGCCTTCACGAAGTTCGGAGAGCCGATGGCAGCGATCAGTATGTCTGCCTGTCTTGTGATCTCTGAGAGGTTCTTCGTCCGCGAATGACAGATCGTTACGGTGGCGTCGGCCCCCTTTGCCTTCTGTACAAGGATGCAGGCAACAGGCTTGCCAACGATGTTGCTTCTCCCAAGCACCACAACATGCTTCCCTGCTGGATCGTTCCCGCTCCGCATCAGAAGCTCCTGGACTCCATGCGGCGTGCATGGCTTGTAGGATTCTGCACCGACTACGAGCTTACCGACATTGATCGGGTGGAATCCGTCGACATCCTTGCTCGGGTCTATCCTGATAAGCACCTTCTCCTCGCTGATATGCTTTGGAAGCGGCAGTTGGACGAGGATCCCGTCGAATTTCGAGTTCTCATTATATTGGTCGATGACCTTCAGCAACTCGTCCTCAGTCGTAGTCGCTGGAAGGCGCAGGGTCTCGGAGCAAATACCCAACTCATTGCATGCCTCACCCTTCTTGCGCACATACACTTGTGATGCGGGATCTTCACCCACGATAATGACCACGAGGCCGGGTTCGATGCCCGACTGTTTCAGCTTCGCGACTTCCGCCTTGATTTCGGCTCTGATACTCTTCGCGACCTCATTGCCACTAATGATTTGCGCAGTCATCCTTGGCCCTCCGAAAACCGGATGCAGACGCCGTACTTAAGGATTCGGGAATGACACCATCAGCGTGCTATCTGAGACGGTAGAATACGTCCTGCACATCGATATCACGAACTCAAGTATGTGCCCCGGCGGAATGCTGACAGCCCCAAAGTGAATCGGGTACTATCTCCGCTCCGATTCGCTATTTTAGACCGAAATTCGAAAAAGCTAACTAGGCGCGTACAATACTCCCTTGAAAGGAGGTCAAGAAATGGCTCCAATGCCGAAGGACATTGAGATTGCGCAGGCAGCGAAGGTTCAGCACATAGAGAAGATCGCGGAGAAGATTGGCCTCTCTCGCGATGACCTTGAATTCTACGGGAAGTACAAGGCGAAGGTTCCGTTGGAAGTGTTGAAACGCTTCGACAAGAACAAGGATGGCAAGCTCATCTTCGTGACTGCTATCACAGCGACGAAGGCAGGTGAGGGAAAGACCGTAACATCCATCGGCCTGTGCCAGGGGATGGGGGTGCTCGGCAAGAAAGTGATGTTATCACTTAGAGAGCCTTCCCTAGGCCCGACATTTGGGATCAAGGGAGGCGCAACTGGTGGTGGGTACTCGCAGATCTATCCAATGTGGGATATTGACCTGCACTTCACAGGGGACATACACGCTGTGGGAACGGCGCACAATCTTCTCTCCGCGCTTGTTGAGAACCATGTCACAAAGAAGAATCCGCTTAACATCGACCCGACGCGGATAGTCCTAAGGAAGGTCATGGACATGAACGCCAGGGAGCTCAGGAACATCATTGTTGGCCTTGGCGGCAGGAGCGAGGGCGGTGTGCCTCATGAGAGCGGCTTTGACATCACGGTAGCATCTGAAATCATGGCAATACTCGCGCTCTCAAAGGACATGAAGGACCTTAGGGAGAGGTTGTCAAAGGTTGTCGTCGCCTACACATACGACAACAAGCCGGTCACTGCCGACAAGCTGAAGGGCATCGGCGCGATGTGCCTCCTCCTAAAGGACGCAATCATGCCGAACCTCGTGCAGACACTTGAGGGGCAGCCGGCATTCATCCACGGGGCGCCGTTCGCGAACATCGCTCACGGGAACAGTTCGATCATCGCCACGAAGTACGCCCTGAAAATGGCAGACTATGTCATTACCGAGGGCGGGTTCGCTGCAGACCTCGGTGGCGAGAAGTTCTACGACATCGTCTGCAGGATCGCTGGTTTGAAACCGGACGTCACCGTCATAGTCTCCAGCGTCAGGGCGCTCAAGATGCACGGCGGGATGGTCGAGGACGACATCGGAACTCCAAACCTCGTATACCTTGAGAAAGGGTTCGCCAACCTCGACAAGCACATCGAGAACATGAAGAAGTTCGGCGTGCCCGTAGTCGTAGCGCTCAACAGATTCGCGACCGATAGCCAAGAGGAGCTCGACCTGTGCAAGAAGCACTGCGACAAGATGGGCGTCAGGTCCGCGCACTCCCGCGTATTCGCTGAGGGTGGCAAAGGCGGCGTCGAGCTGGCAAAGGCCATACTAGAGTGCCTGGAGAAGGAGAAGTCCCACTTCAAGGTCTTGTACGACGAGAAGCTCCCGATCAAGAAGAAGATAGAGACAATCGCGAAGGAGATCTACGGCGCAGACGGAGTCGTGTATACTGGCTCGGCATCGTCGGACATCGCGGCGATAGAGAAGTCTGGGAACGACAAGCTGCCGATCTGCATGGCGAAGACACAGCTCTCCATATCCGACGACCCCAAGGTCAAGGGGGCTCCGAAGGGATGGACACTGACCGTCAGAGAGGTTAGACTGTCGGCAGGAGCTGGATTCATCGTGCCCTTGACGGGCAAGATGATGACCATCCCGGGCCTACCGACCTCGCCCGCGGCCGAGAGGATCAACATCGACGACAAGGGCTACATAACCGGTTTGAACTGAACGGCCAAACCGCCCCGGGAACGCGATTCCCCTGGGAACCGCAAACCTCTTATTTCATATCATATCGGAGAGTTCTTTTATCTCTCCGCAACTGTTTCAGCTGCCTGCTCATGCCCCACTGGATAGTGGGGCTTGGTATAGAGGGAGGGTCTTGATGATGCCGATCCTGGTAATCGGAGGGGGACCAGCGGGGGTGACCGCTGCGAAATCCCTCGTTGACAAGGGTGGAGAAGTCGTCCTGGTTGAGAAGACCGACTCGCTTGGCGGAAGAGCTCGAGAGTGGACCTGCAAGGGACTAGTAGAGTGCAGGAACTGCGGTGTGTGCTATGCCATCGACCGTGCTGCGGAGCTGTTGACACAACCATCCGTTGAGGTGTTGCTGCTCTCGAACGTGACCTTCGCGCAGAAGAGCGAGGAAGGATTCTCAGTCAAGATCAAGAGCTCTCCAAGATACGTCACGGACGATTGCATCGGATGCGGCAAGTGCGTTGCGGTCTGTCCCGTGGATGGCAAGGCGGTCTTTCCTCCAACCGGCAGCGGACAGCCCCGAGTGCACTGGATAGACCGGGACAAGTGCTTGCACTTCAAGAAAGGCAAGTGTAGCGCATGTGCAGAAATCTGTCCGACAGGCGCAGTTGACTACGAGGACCGCGCTCGCAATATCACAAGGAACGTGGCCGCCGTTGTCTATGCGACCGGAATCGAACCCATCGAGGCCTGCGAGATGAACAGGCTTGGTTGCGGCCGATACCCCAACGTGATCTCCAGCGTAGACGCGGAGAAGACACTCAACGAGAAGGGTAGGCTGGCGAGACCATCGGATGGCAAGGCCCCGAAGAAGATAGCGATCATCCAGTGCGTCGGCTCCCGGTCTGTCAAGGTCGGAGTTGAGTACTGCTCGAAGTTCTGCTGCAAGTACGCAACCAAGATCTCGCAACTGTTGCTTGATATCGACCCAGAGGTCAACTTGGACTTCTACTTCATGGATCTTAGGACGCTCTATGAACCCCAAGACGAATTCAAAGTCTGGGCCAAGGCGAAGAAGACCGTGAAGTTGATCAGGAGCATGCCAGCGGTCATCTTCGATAGGCCCGACACCGGCAATCTGTTGGTCAGAGTGGCCAGCGAAACGGATCTGGAAATTCACGAGAGCGAATACGATCTCGTTATTCTCTCAGTTGGGATGCGCCCACACGACGCGACGGGTGACATCGCGAAGTCACTAGGAATCAACGCCGACCAGATGGGGTTCGCGGCAACCACGTCCGACCTAGAGAAGAGCGGAGTGTATGTCTGCGGCGCGGTGACGCAACCGATGGACATTGAGGAAACTGCAGTGCGAGCGATGGCAATCGCATCCAAAATCAAGACCAGGGAGGGTGGCACATGAACGCTAAGATCCAGGTCGTCCTGTGCAAGTGCTGCTCCGAGATGCCGAAGCTACTCAATATCGCCAGACTCGAAAAGCTCGCCTCGGAGAGCGGGAATGTCCTCTCTGTAATGACTCTCGACGGACTCTGTGACGGAAAGGAACTCACGCAAATCGTCGCCGAGGCCAGGGCAAAGGAGATAGACAGGGCAATCGTCCTCGCATGTCAGAAGAAGGATGTCAGCCCAGCCCTGATCAAGGCCTATAGGCGGGCCGGAGTCAACGAGTACTTGGTGGGAATCGTTAACATCCGCGAGGAGGTCGTCCTGCCCCACACCGCGGAGCCAGAAAGGGCTCAGACTAAGGCCGAGACGAAGCTCCTGGCAGCTATTGCGCGCTCTCGATTGCTGCAGCCACTGGAGCGCTCGTCGGAGGACATGAAGACAAGGAACGTGGTCATAGTAGGCGGCGGGGTCGCTGGCCAGGCTGCAGCGAGAGAGGCGGCCAAGTATGGTGTGCACACGATCATCCTGGAGAAGACGGGGAAATCAATCACTGCTCCTGGAGTCGTCATGCCCCGTGCTAGGCTGATCGGAGGCAAGGGATACGGCGGCAACTTCGAGCTAAGAATCAAGGTAGGCGAGAGCGTCGAGGACCTCGGAGCTGCAAGCATCGTCGTCGCATCTGGTGGTGGTTGGGCGACGCTCAAGGGAGCGCTCGCGAAGACCGTCAAGGGGGCACTGCCTCTCTATGAGTTCTACCAGAAGCTGCAGTTGGACCAGGTTCCTGCCGGAACGGTTGTGTTCATGGATACCCCGGATCCGGCCGGAAAGACGCTCAAGGTCCAGGACTTCGCCTGGGACGATACCCTTGAGACGGCTATCGAGTTGAAGAAGAAGCGCCCGGACACGGCGGTCTTCGTAGTCTTCCAGGAGATGAGGGCTTCCGGGCTGTCTGAGCTGGCGTACAAGGAGGCTGCTGAGATCGGGGTGAAGTTCGTGAGGTACGACAGGAGCGCGACCCCGAAGGTCGACCCCAAGGATCCGACAGTGCTCACTGTCAAGGATTTGTCTCAAGGCGAAGTGCTCAAGATCAAGCTGGGAGCCATGGTGTTTGCATCAATACCGGCGAGCCAGGACAACCAGATCATTGCTGAAGCTCTGAGGATACCGATGTCCCCAGATGGAGGCATAAGACGAGGCAGTATTCAGAGAGGCCCCGTCTCCACTCCAAAGCCAGGCGTGTTCGTCTGTGGCTCGGCACTTTTCCCGAAGTCCCGGGATGTTGCCGCTGCTGAGGGAGAAGCGGCGGGCAAGATGGCAGGTGAGTTTGCGGCCAGGGGCAGCATCGAATACGGAGGCATCGTCGCGCAAGTGACTCAAGAGAAGTGCTCCGCCTGCTTGACCTGCGTCCGCACTTGTCCGTACGAGGCGCCCTTCATAGGGACTGCCACAAAGGCAGAGATACGGGTGCAAGCCTGCCAAGGCTGCGGTATGTGCGTTGGCATCTGCCCCAGCAAAGCGATAGAGCTGCTTAACTACACAGATGATCAAATCATGACGGAATCGAAGACGCTGCTCGGAGGTGACTTCTGATGACGGAGCCGAGACCGAAGATTGTCGGCTTCTGCTGCGAGAGACACGGGATGGACGCGGTGGTGCTCGCGGCGAGGAGTGGGAAGCAATTCGAGGTTAGCGTTAGGCTTGTTCAGGTTCCGTGCACTGGGAGAGTCGACGGGATGCACATATTGAGGTCGCTCGAGGAGGGGGCAGACGCCGTTTTCGTCCTCGGATGCCTTGAAAAGAACTGCTACTACGATACTGGCTCGATTGAGGGGAGGAAGCGCGTCGGCTACGTGAAGCAGATGCTTTCCGAGCTGGGGCTGGAGAAAGAACGCGTAGAGATGTTCAATGCTGCCTCTTCGAATTCATGGGTCTTCCCTGAGATTGTTGCGAAGATGGTCGAGGTCGTCAGGAAATTCGGTCCCGTCGGAGGTGAGAAGAGATGATAGTGGCGAAGAGGAAGCCTCTGAACGAGATCGCGGAGATGCTGGCACCCTACAAGAAAGTGACAATCATCGGATGCAGGAGCTGCGTCGCGATATGTCTCGCGGGCGGGGAGAAAGAAGTCAAGATGCTGGTGTCGGCGCTCAAGATCAAGAACAAGCGAGACGGCAGGAAGCAACAGATCGAGGGGACAGTCGTCGAGAGACAATGCGAGAAGGAGTGGGTCCAGGAGATCGAGGACGAGATACTCGACTCCGACGTGACTCTGTCAATGGCATGTTCGCTGGGTGCCCAGACGATCGGCGACATGTATCCCAAACATCTCACCTTCCCGGGTCTGAACACTGGCATTTTTGGAGTGCCTGAAGAGCAGGGCGTATGGTCGGAGAATTGTGTGGGCTGCGGAAACTGCATCATCCACACGACGGGAGGCATTTGCCCAATCGCGAGGTGCGCGAAGAGCATGTTGAACGGTCCATGCGGGGGCTCCGCGAACAGAAAGTGCGAGGTAAACCTCGAGGTAGACTGCGCATGGTCTGCCATATATGATAGATTGAAGCTGCAGAACCGGTTGGATCTCATCGAGTCGGTCACACCAGCGAAGGACTGGTCCGCTAGCCATTCGGGCGGGAGGCGCGTAATCGTGAGAGAAGACGCCAAGCTCACCCAGCACCAGAAGAAGGGCAAGGGGGTGACGTGATGAAGGCTGGGAGTAACCTCGAGAAGGTGTTCGAGTCCGGGCAGTTCGCCGTCACCGCGGAAATCGGCCCTCCTCAGTCTGCGAATCCAGCGCCTCTCACGCATCACGCAAAGATGCTCAAGGGCTACGCCGATGCCTTCAACTTGACTGACAACCAGACAGCGGTGGTTAGGTTATCTAGCATAGCTAGCGCCGTCATCATCATGCGGGAGGGTGTTGAGCCCGTGATCCAGATGACCTGCAGGGACAGGAACAGGATTGCCCTCCAGAGCGATCTGTTGGGCGCAGCTGCGCTAGGCGTGAAGAACGTTCTCTGCCTCACTGGAGACCATCAAACCTTCGGCAACGAGAAGGGCGCGAAGAACGTGTTCGACTTCGATTCTATTGTCGAGCTTCAGGTCTTCAACCAGCTGAGAATCCAGGGCAAGCAGGTCGGCGGGGAGGTCCTCAAGGATCCGCCGAAGACTTACCTTGGATGCGCTGAGAACCCGTTCGCGACTCCTTATGAGTTCAGGGCCTTCAGGCTCGCCAAGAAGGTCGTAGCGGGGGCAGACTTCTGCCAAACCCAGGCGATATTCGACATGGACATGTTCGAGATGTGGATGGACGAGGTCAGGGCACGTGGTTTGGACAAGAAGATACACATCCTTGCAGGCGTGATCCCGATGAAGTCGGCAGGCGCTGCCCGGTACATGAAGAACAAGGTCCCAGGGATGATAGTCCCCGATCACATCGTGGACCGAATGAAAGGCGCCAAAGACGCCAAGGAAGAAGGGATCAAGCTGTGCGTTGAGCAGATAGAGCACCTGAAGAATGTGAAGGGAGTGCATGGGGTCCACATCATGGCGGTGGCATGGGAAGAGATGGTCCCAAGGATTGTCGAGATGGCGGGATTGCTACCACGCCCGAATTTCGAATCGTAGCCCCGCAATCATCATGCACAATGAAAGCATTCAGCCACTTGTGATAGTATGGCCTCCAAGAAGTTCGATGATCTGAACGAGGAGATGCTCAAGGAGTACCTCAAGATCAACCCAGATATCGCCACTGGTATGGGGATTCACGTGCCCTATGATTGGCAGCTCCCGAACGGTGGGTTCAAGAAACTCGAGGATACGCGGAATCTCCTGACCTTTTGGCACACAAAGGTCAAGGAGCTCGAATCCTCTGAAGAACTAAGCCTAGAGCAGAAAATCTCGATAAAGAATCTCAAGTACGCTATCGATTTTCATGAGTTCTCGCTTGTGGACTATCCTCACTGGAAGATGAACCCGAACGCTATCGACATGCCGGGGGCGCTCTTCTTCATCATGCTGACGAGGGACTATGCACCCTTCGACCAGCGAGTGAGTGCGATCAACTCTCGACTGATGCGACTGCCGAAGTATCTGAAGGAGTATGAATCCAGATTCCAGGATGCCAAGCCGGTCAAGGAATGGACAAGGATGGCAATCACGTCGACCGAGCAATTCCCAGGGTTTCTGAAATTCATAGAAGAAGCCGCCAGAGGAAAGGTCCACGAAAGTCTGATGGAAGACCTAACGAAGAGCGTCAGGGCGGCCGAGGCCGCGGTCAAGGAGCACCTGGACTGGCTTAACAAGCTCCCGGACAAACCTGGCATCAAGTTCGCCATGGGGAAGAGGAAATTCTCCAAGCTGATGAAGATGCGAGGATTCGGGCTGACGCCAGAGGCCATCCTCGGTCTAGGGGAGAAATACCTAAAGGAGTTCAAGGAAGAGCGGGAAAGGGTTGCCGAGAGGATAGCGCCAGGCAAAGGCATCGAGGGGGCGACCGAGATCGTCAGGAGCCATTGCGGCAAGACCTTCGAGGACGCGCTCAAGATGACAGAAGACGAGATGAACAACGCAAAGAAATTCATCGTCGATCACAATCTCGCGACAATTGATCATGGTGCGAAACTCATGATTGTCGAGACGCCCTCGTTCATGGCACGACTCCTTCCATACGCTGCCCTTTTCATGCCGGCCATGTTCGACAAGGTCCAGGAAGGGGCGTACATCGTCACGAGACCAAAGGACCCCAAGGACCTCGGAAGCCACCTCAACCATGCAGCTATCGTCAACACGGCCGTGCACGAAGCATATCCGGGCCATTTCCACCAAGGTGTTGCTTCAAACAAGAAGCATTGGATGCTGCAGATAGCGGGCGGTGCGGACGCGGACATTGTAGGGGTCGCGACCGAGACCGTCGAGGGCTGGGCGCATTACTGCGAGCAGATGATGATCAACCACGGCTTCGAGGCGACCAACGAAGCAGCGTTCGAGATGCTGAACGGGGCGATCTGGAGAGCCTGCAGGATAGTAGCAGATGTGAAGCTCGCTCAGGGAGAAGCGACAATCCAGGAGATGGCCGACTGGATCGTCAAGGAAACCGGCATGGCACAGGGAGCGACCGAGGATGAGGTCAGGCGGTATTCACAGACTCCAGGTCAGGCACTCTCCTACATGATCGGCAGACATCTGATCCTCGACCTAAGAAAGGATATGGAGAATAAACTAGGAAGCAGGTTCGACGAGAAGAGGTTCCACGACCTCGTCGCGGGTTACGGATACTTGCCGTTCCCGCTGATGAAAGAGGCAGTGACTTCCGAGCTTGGAATCTAGGGACCCTCTACGAAAACGGTTATATCTGACCGGGAGATAACCTGGTCGCATACCTTTTGCTACAAAGGGGAGAGATGCTCGAATAACACACGGAGTGAATGATTCATGAGCAAAGTGAAGAGAGCGTTAGTCAGCGTTTCCGACAAGACTGGCTTGGTAGAATTCTCCAAGGGTATGTCGGAGCTAGGTATCGAGATCCTGTCGACTGGCGGGACCATGGCAGCACTGGAAAAGGCCAGCGTGCCCGTGATCGGCGTCTCTGAGGTCACGAAATTCCCGGAGATGCTGGACGGGAGAGTGAAAACGCTTCACCCCGCGATACATGGAGGCATCCTTGCGATGAGGAGCAAGGACGAGCACATGGAAGCCATAAGAAAGCACGGAATCGAACCGATAGATATGGTCGTCGTCAATCTGTATCCGTTCGAGGCAACTGTGGCGAAGCCAGGCGTGAAATTGGAGGACGCGGTTGAGAACATAGACATCGGCGGACCATCCATGATAAGATCGGCTGCGAAGAACCACGCAGCGGTCGCGGTCGTCACTAGCTCCGCACAGTACGAACCTGTGCTGAAGGAGCTGAAGGAGAGCGACTGCCATCTGTCGGAAGAGACCAGGAAGATGCTCGCGTTGGAAGCATTCAGGGCGACGGCGAGATATGACTCAGCCATCGCGCTGTTCCTCGGGAAGAAGTTCTCACCAACTGACCTGTTCCCGAAGAACGTGACTCTGTCATTCGAGAAGCTGGGGGATTTGAGATACGGAGAGAACCCGCATCAGAAAGCGGCATTCTACAAGGACCTGTTTGACTGGACTCCGCTAAGCGTCGCTGCAGCCGAGAAGATGCACGGCAAGGAGATCTCGTTCTGCAACGTGATCGACCTCGATGCCGCGCTTGCGATAGTCTCCGATTTCGAGAAACCTACTGCTGCGGTGATCAAGCACACGAACCCATCCGGAGTGGCTTGTGCCGCGACTATTGCAGATGCTTTCCGAATCGCATACAACGCTGACTCTCTTAGCGCCTTCGGATGCGTCGTCGGACTGAACAGGCCAGTCGACCTCGAGACTGCGCAAGAAATCGGGAGCCACTTCGTCGAAGCGGTCATCGCGCCTGCGTATGAACCGGATGCAGAGGACCATTTGGAGAAGAAGAAGAACATAAGACTGCTCAGAACCAACACCCCCATCAAGAGGGATAACGGGAGGCTCTACATGGTCAAGGTCAAAGGTGGACTCCTCATCCAGACAGATGCGTATGCGGACCTGGACAGGACGAAGCTGAAGGTTGTCACAAAGAAAGCTCCCGCGGATGATGAGGTCGATGCTATGGTCTTCGGGGTCAAGGTCGCTCGGCACATCAAGTCCAACACGATTCTCCTGGTCAAGGGAGAGAGGACCGTCGGCGTCGGTGCTGGCCAGATGAGCCGAGTGGACTCAACAAAGATAGCTGGCATGAAGGCTGGGTCGGAGGCGAAGGGCAGCGTGCTGATCTCTGATGCGTTCTTCCCGTTCAGGGACGGAGTCGATGCAGCTGCGGCAGTAGGCGTCTCTGCGATCGTGCAACCTGGAGGATCCGTCAACGATGCGGAGGCCATTCAGGCGGCAGAAGAGCACGGTATCTCGATGGTATTCAGCGGTCTGCGACTGTTCAAGCACTGACCCGATATGACCGGAAAACCCTTTCCACCAATCCTTTTCCTGTTTCCTTCAGCGCTATCTCAGCTGTTCCCTGTTCCATCCGAGCACGGCGCTCTCATCTTCCTCTTTGTCCTCGATCTCGAACTCGAATGGAACCCATTTCGGGGTGACGAGCACCCCTCTCAGATGGTTGATTCTGACGAACCGTCTGAAGTTCTCGTCGACTTTCATCTCGATCAATCCGTCGGCTATCGAAACAAGGTCTGCGATTTGATCTTCATCAAGCATGCCCCTGTGGACCAGTGATGTCATGGAGCCGCTGAATCTCGCCATCGTGGAAAGATCCCTGAAGAAACGATTCACAGACTTCGAATCGTGGTGCTCGTAGAGGGAAGTCAGAGAATCAAACAGCATGCGGACTGGTCCTCCTCCCGATTTCTCGATGGCCTCGGTCACTGAATCGAAAATATCGGCCAGGTTGCCCGGGTCCTCCGGCCGGAGGGCGTTCGCGTCCGAGGAGTTGACCTCCGGCGGTGTATAGCAGTCGACGAGGGTCAGCGAGCTCTTACCCTGGTTGTCGTAAGCACATACGCCGAACATGTGTAGTTGCCGGTGGACATGTTCTGGAGACGTGTTGGCCTCGACGAAGACCACCTTCTCTCCAGACTTCAGGTAGTTGGAGCACAAGTAGCAGCAGAACTCGAACATGCCTGCGTCAGGATCGCCCACGACAAGGACCGCGTAGTTCTCGGGGAACATGGTCCTCTCCCAGCCTGATCACAGAATGGGAACTAGCTTCGGCCTGAAGTCACCGCGGTCTGGATCCGTCATCGCATACGGGGCTGTGAACGGCTCTTCGCCCCTAACCATCGTGACGCCAGAGATCTTGTCTATCCTGAGGTGAATGTGCGCCAAATCCGACAGTCTGCTCGTGGATTTGACAGACGGGGTCACGGTGGCGACGAACAGGCCGCCATTGTTCAACAGAGATGTCAGGAACTCCATCATGCCATCTAGGACTCCGGGGCCGTATATGGATTCGAGAGAGTCAAACCCGATAGTGGTAAGTATGGGCGAACCCGCGTTCTTGAGTGCGTATTCGACGTCCTGCCACTTCATATCCACTTTGACGTCCTCTCCTTCCAGAGTCATCGAGTAGGGCTGAGGTGCTCCAGTTGCGCCATGTGGCTCAAGGATGCGGACGTTCTTGTCGAACTTGGAGTCCGAGACGAATCCAATCAACTCTTCCCTCGCGGACTCGGAGCCTATCTTCTTCGTTGGAATCCAAGCGACTCCTCTGTCCTGATTGACCGCATTGCAGATGATTGCGTGTTCAATCTGCGAGGAAGCCACTACCGGAACGCCAGGGCTCAGCTCTATCAGAGTGATAGTGCCCTTCCTCAATCCGCCGCCGAGCATGGCGTCCAGGTCTGAGATGCCCGTGGATACATGCTTCTGGTCCACATCCGGTATCGCCGCGAAGGACTTCGGTTTCTCTGGCTTGACGTATCGGGAGTACTCGAAGGTCCTGACTCTACCACCGAGGAGGGTGAAAACGTACCTCGGTTGCCGAATCTCGCAGCCTCTGAGCTTGAGGAGATCCAGCAAACGAATGCGCCTGCCGGTCGAACTATCGAGGCTCAAGTAGACGACGCCGTCCCCGAGGTAGTCGAGCAAGGGATCAGGAGTCTCGAGCACATACACGACATTTGTTCCGCACCCCTCCACGAGATCTTTTTGAAGCGCGTTGATTAGTCTTGATGGGCCAACACCGTACTTGTCCGCCAGGGCGTCGATGCTGTCGATCACGACAAGGGTCCTCTCGGGGAGCGACTTGTCGACGACGTCATAGGCCATCTCTATCTCGGGCATCATGGCCCCTATTGATACTACAAGTTCGCCCTCGCCCGCTCCAGGCTCGGCTACGCCCTCCTCGCCCCCGCTCTCAATGAGCCCCTGGAGTCTCTGCAGCTCCTTCCTCGGGGATTTGACCTTCTCGCCCTTGAGCTCGCCCTTGATAGCCGCCAGTCCTAGCAGGATCTGCTCGACCTGCTGTTCCGAATCGGCCTTCTTCTTGATCTTCTTGCGAGCCTTGAGTATCTCGCCTTCCTTCACCTTGTCAAGCAACCATGGGAATTGGTTGAACAAGGACTGGTCAGATACCCTCGTGGACATGTAGTAGCTCTGTTGCACAGAGGCGAGCTCCTCGATAATCTGGAGAGCAATGGTGGTCTTGCCCGTGCCTGCCATTCCCCTGACAATCATCGAATGCCCACCAGGGCTTGATAGGAAATTCACCATCTCCCTTGGGAATGTCGAGCTTGCCTGGATCGTCGCGGCACCGCTTTCCTTCTTCTCAGCCATTCTAATCCCTTCTCCTTATCATCTACTGCTCTCTCTCCTTGGGCCTCAATAGCCCTCCGGCCTGCTGCTCCTCATCCTCTTCCTCGATGAGCTTGATCTCTTTCCACTCGCCCCCGAAGTCTTGAATCTGGCCAGTGACCATCTGGAATCTCACCCTCAGCTTCCCCCCTTCAAAGAATATGTAGGCGTTCCTGAGCTGGGAAAGGTAGAGAACGATTCTCTTGCCCTGCTGCGTGAGCGCTCTCTCGACGGACTTCAGGAGTCCCGCCTTCTCAAGGACATGAATGCGCCTGTAGCAGGCTGCTATAGGGATGTTCAGCTTCGCGCTTAGCTCGAGCGCGTGCTTTGGCTTGCGGGAGCACGCGACCAGAATCTTAGCTGCGTAGGTGTCCATTATGAGCCGAGACGCCTCGAGAGGGTCCAAACCCGTATCCTCCGTGATGCACCAATCCCGCGGATGGGCGTAGAGCGACAGACTAGGGGGGAAATCCGCGGACCGCGTACAACGGTGTTCTATCAGACTTGATATGCGAATACCCTACAGTGTTTAAATGCTTTCTATTGACTGGAACAAGTTCCGATTCCCGGCAAGAGCAACTAAGAAATACCAGCGCGCGCGACGCGCAAGTGAGGATTAATATCCGTATGCAACGGTTCACTGGGGTGAACCGACGAGTTGGCTAGCCATGAAGGGCATGAAGTGCAGATGCGGGTTCGCGACGATTTCCGACAAGAGATTGTGCCCGAGGTGTGGCAAGCGCATGAAGAACGCTGATTGGCCAGACGAAGGGACGGTGCTGTCGTTCACGCGCCTGCAGGCGATCCCGGAAGGGCTTCCGGATCCGTACAATCTCGCGTTGGTCGCTGTTACCAAGGGACCCAAGGTGGTATGCTGGACTTCGGGCACTCTCCGGGAGAATGATCAGGTGACCATCGTCGAACGGAAGGGCAAGTACCTCTGCAGTCCCAGGACCGGTCTCGCATTCAAGCTCGACGAATCAAAGCTTGATTGATTCCACGGACGCCAGACAGAACTGCGGACCCAGGGCGTTTATCCTCTTCTTGAGAACCTCCTCTAGATCTGCCTTCGCCTTGACTGAAGCTGCTCTCACGTCTACTACCACCTCGCACGTCATGCGTTCGTAGTAAACCAGTACGTTGGTGTAACCCGCAATCACGTTGAGCTCTTCATCTCCGAGGACCTTCATCACTTCGAATATCGCCCCGGGCCTGTCCGGGATGTCCACACAGAGCCTCATCAGCCTTGCATCGTCGTTCAGAAAGGCAATGGATAGGATCCACGAGTCCGGCTCCCCGATGAGCATTATCGGAGCGGATTTCTTCCCGAGGAAGTTGACATACGCCTGAGGAAGCTCGAACTGACCATCTTTGATCATGCTGGCTTTCTTCTCGGTCTTCCTCAGAGCCTTGGTCTTGATCTTGTCGTTCTCATAGGCGGCCCCGCGGCTGTATCTGATGGCAATGTCGGAAGCCTCGACGCATAGACAGTCCACCATCGACACTCCCGAGTCTTTTCCAGTCTTCGCGTCGTCGAATTCCTTCTTCAGGGAAAGCGAATCACCGAAGAAAGACAGATCCACCAACATTTCCCAGACCATCATCACATTCGGGACTGAGCTCACCGTTTCCGAGTTCAGAATATCGACGTTCCTCGTCTTCAGGAACTGAGCTGCCTGTGCGAGGGCCCCGGGTTCGTCCCTGACCTGGAAGGTGACATACGCAATCTCCCGGTAGTTCTCGGGGCCGAAGGGGGAGAGCACTATCTCGAAGCTGCTCTTTCCATCTATCTCGTACTTGAACATCGAGCTGAAGACCTCGCTGCCGTCCACCAGACCCAACGGCTCGCCAATCTTCTTGCTGATTCTGATCTTGCCGCTCTCCATCCGCCCAAAATCCCAAAGCTTCACGCCGCTCCCCTCGACGCATAAAAGCGAATCGGGCACATAAAGATGTTCGGTCAGCTAGGCCTCTTCGGAGTGAAGATGTACAGAGTTGGTACCCGGTGCTTCAACCCGGTCCAGTATCCGCAGGCACCGCACTTGTACCCGAAAGTCACGGTGCCCCCGTACACAGTCATGTTCCGAAGCCGTTTGGTCTTCCCGCCGCACACGGGACAGGCGCCCGCCTTTGTCTTCTCCTGACCTTCCCGGCCATGGATGACAATGTCGGCGAGTTCGTTCTTGAGCGCGAGTCTCCGCACCCGCTCTTCGCTCACCGAGTAGTCGGGGTCATGCCTGCGAAGCTCTCTCAGCACGAGCTCCGTCATCTTCCTCTGCGAGCTCACGACACCGTGCCGTCTAAGGGCGTCCTTGATAGCGTCGACCACCTCGGTGTCCGTGGGCTTGCGAAAGGCCATCGGCTCATGATGGGAATCCACTTACGAATACCTTTCCAACAGGACCTGACCAAGTCGTTACAAAGCAAATAATATAAGAAAGCAACCGCTACCCGGCGAACTAGTGAGGGCTATGCGGTCAAAGGTCATCATCATGGGAGCCGCGGGGAGGGACTTCCACAACTTCAACACCTATTTCCGCGACAACGCCAACTACGAGGTAGTTGCGTTCACCGCGACGCAGATTCCGAACATAGAGGGCAGGAAATACCCTGCGAGCTTGGCTGGCAAGCTGTACCCCAATGGGATAAGCATCTTTCCGGAGAAAGACTTGCCAGAGCTTATCAAGAAGCACGATGTCGAGCAGGTAGTGCTTGCGTATTCCGATCTAAGTCACGTCGACGTCATGCACAAGGCGTCTCTCGTCAACGCCTGCGGCGCTGACTTTCGACTCATGGGCTCCAACCAGACGGCCCTCAAATCGAAGGTGCCAGTTATTGCGATATGCGCGGTCAGAACTGGTGCAGGCAAGAGCCAGACCACCAGGGCCATCGCATCGATGCTGAGGGCAAGTGGGAAGAGGGTCGTGGCGATCCGGCACCCGATGCCCTACGGGGACCTCGAGAAGCAGGCCGTGCAGCGGTTCGCGACCTATGCGGACCTGGACAAGAACGACTGCACGATCGAGGAGAGGGAAGAGTACGAGCCCCACATAGACAAGGGCATTATCGTCTACGCGGGTGTGGACTATGAGAAGATCCTGAGGCAGGCCGAGAAGGAAGCGGATGTCATTCTCTGGGACGGGGGCAACAACGATACACCGTTCTATGTCCCAGACCTTCACATCGTAGTCGCCGACCCTCACAGGGCGGAGGATACGCGCCTGTACTATCCTGGCGAGACCAACATCAGGATGGCAGATGTCGTCATCATCAACAAGGTCGACACCGCCAATCCGAAGGACGTCGAACTCGTCAAGGACATAGTGGCGCAGCTCAATCCAAAGGCCAAGATCCTAACCGCAGCCTCGCCACTGACCGTCGACGACCCGAAGATGATTAAGGGCAAGCGAGTGCTTGTTATCGAGGACGGCCCGACAGTCACCCACGGCGGGATGAAGTTCGGTGCCGGGTTCATCGCGGCTCAGAAAGCGGGCGCGAAGGAGATTATCGACCCGAGGCCATACGCGGTCAATTCGATCAAGGAGACCTTCGAGAAGTACAAGCACCTCGAGAAGGTCCTTCCCGCAATGGGCTACGGTAACCACCAGGTGAAGGACCTTCAGGACACAATCAACGCGGCCAAGTGCGACGTAGTGGTGTCCGGAACCCCCATAGACTTGAATAGGGTCATCAAGGCCAACAAACCGATCATCAGGGTCAGGTACGAGCTGCAGGTGCTTGGTGAGCCGACGCTCGAAGACATCGTGAAGGGAGTCAAGCTATAGAGATCGCCTGCAACTCAGAAACGGACTTCCGACGGCGCTATCCCGCTCTTGACCCATCCGGGACGGGTTTCTCAGGCACAGCAAGGACAGGCGTGATCCCATCCTCATAGCCAATGTCGAATAGCATTGCCTCGGAAACATGGCCGAGCATTCTCCTGGGCTCGACATTCACCACGAATAGCGCCTGCTTCCCCTCGACCTCCCTTGGGTCGCTCCTTTCTTTCTTCATTCCCACAAGAACGATTCGCTTTGCATCTCCGAAATTGACGGTTAGCTTGACGAGTTTGTCCGATTCGATGACATCGTCTACCCGCTCGATGGTCCCGATCCTCATGTCGATCTTCTGAAGCATGTTCGCGGGTATCGTCGGCTTGACCTTCGCAACCTTGAACCCCTCCATTCTATCCCCATTCCACTAAGCGACTTGCACGGATATTATGATAGACGGAGGGCCCGTTTCGCGCCAAAAGAGTTAAAGGAAGACTGGGAGAATTACGCCCCCGCGGGAGTAGCTAAGCCTGGCCAACGGCGCAGGACTTAAGATTCTGTCTCACAGGAGTCCGGGGGTTCAAATCCCCTCTCCCGCACAACACGATCATTGCATGTCGGAACGGTGTTGCTGGACGATAGAGACATGTTCTCGCTCAGATGGGCTCCCGTGGAAAACTGCTAATAGTGGTAAGACGAATCTATGCCAGCGGGGTGACTCGACTGATCAGAGGGTTGGCGTGGCTCGTAGGCGCGATCGCCGTCATTTCGCTTGTGGCTGCTTCACCAATACTGTCCGGACTAGACGGAGTCACCAGTCAGACAAGATGCGCTGAACCTGAGCCAATGGTCGAGGTATCTGCAGTCGACAGCGCGAGGCCTGGCCCGTTGGCGTCTGGCAACCCGCCCGTGTTCATCGGGACATCGCCTTCGGCCGTGGTCTTTGTGAGTCCTGGAGAACCGAAGATCATCTTCGTGAGAGTAAGCGATATGGACGGGGACAACGTCAATGTCAGATGGAACTTTGGTGACGGCACTCCAGATGTCGTCAACATGACTGATCCCGCCTCTGCGACCCAAACAGTCTACGTCGAGCACACATGGAATCCGGTCATTGAGCAAGGAGTGGGCGGCGTCTACATCAGCTACACTCTTGACATCATGATAGACGACGGGAACGGCAACTATGCGTATCGTACATCGACGGTTGCATGCTACATCCCAGAGAATTACGGCCCGCAATCGGATATTGAGATTCAATCGCTGGCATTCGTCAACGACACGGTCGACATAACGGCGAAAGCGAACGACACCGAGGGTGAACCACTGACCTGGACATTTGTATTCAACGACACGGTCTCCGACTTCCTGACGCTCGTCTACTACACACCTGCGACCGAGCCAGCCACATGGCAATGGAACAACATAACTCACACGTTCGATCACGAGGGATACTACAATGTGACCCTCTACGTGTCGGATGCACTTGGAATCAACCAAACAGGTCTCCACAACACATCCGATCGTGCAACGGTCGTGGTTGCGTACAACCGAGCTCCTTGCAATACTAATATCGCCAATCTCCCTGAGCATCCTTCGGTTTCTGGAAGCGATGACTATGTTGACGTGTCGTTCTACATTGAAGTCCTCGACATTGACGGTGATGTGGTCACAGCCGCTTGGGACTTCGGGGACGGCTCCGCCCCTGAGACCAACAGCACATCGGGCGGTTCTGTTGTTTATCAGCTCTCCCAGATTCACAGGTTCATCGGGCCTGGTGAGTTCAATGTGACTGTAACGATCTCTGACGGCAGACCAGGGAACGAAGTGATTGAGTATCTTGTTGTCACCATCATCTCTACGAACATTCCCCCTTCGGTAGTTCTGTTCTCCCACTTGGCGTTCGGACCACCTTGGGATCCGTTTGTGTTCTCTGGGACGGAAGTCTGGTACGAGGCGACCCTGATTGATGCTGAGATGGATGACCTAGAGCTGGTCTGGGATTTCGGTGATGGAAGTCCAAATGTCCATGTCAATCTAACAGATTATGTGGACGGGAACGCATCGTGCGCAGTAAATCACGTCTATGCGGACGCCGGAGTCTACGCAATAGTCATTCTGTACACTGACAATCAAATTGGCCTCTTTAACCACACGCGGGAATACTACATTTCAGTCCGAGTCGAAGCCGACAACGTCCTTCCAGTAGCTGATGCCGGCGAGGACCAGCTTGTTCAATCGCCATGCAATGTCTACTTCGACGGCTCTGGATCAGTCGACGATTGGGCGATTGCGAACTACTCATGGAGCTTCGTCTACAATGGTACTTTGGTCGAGCTGTGGGGAGTGAGCCCCTCATTCGAGTTCTGGACTCTGGGAACATATGTCGTGCTTCTGAACGTTACTGACTATGCAGGGAATTGCAACACATCCCAGGTCACTGTCGAGGTCGTAGAAGTGATTCCTGAGTACCCGGTGACCCTACCGGCCGCCGTGCTATTGGTCCTCGTCCCAGTCCTCCATTACATACGGCGAAGAAAGTGGAGCCAGTAATACTCTCACGGCATAGGTAATCCTTATAGCTGACAGGCGATATGTCAGTTCGAGCATGACCGCTGGGACTCAAGTTTCTGCGCCGTCCGACCTCCAGGTCAGCGACAACTACGGAAGACCTGTCAGGAGCATGCGCCTGTCGGTTACTCAGAGGTGTAGCCTTGCCTGTGACTACTGCCACAAGGAGGGACAGACCCCTTCTCGGGAGGAGATGACTCCTTCCGAGATAGAAAGGCTTGTCCGCGTGGCTGCGTCCGCAGGCGTGAAGAAGGTGAAACTCACAGGCGGGGAACCGCTCATGAGGGAGGATCTATCCGAAATCATACAACGCCTGTCCCGCCTCGTTTCCGAAGTCTCTCTCACCACCAACGGATACTCTCTCAAGGATAACGCCCGTGACTTGAAGGACGCCGGCCTTAACCGGATCAACGTAAGCCTTCACACCCTGAACAAAGATGTGTACAGTCGAATCTGCGGAGTCGACATGGTGGACTCCGTCGTCAGAGGTATCAGAAGCGCTGTTGCAGCGGGTCTGGCTCCGGTCAAAGTCAACATGGTTGTCTTGAAGGGATTCAACGAGAGCGATATCGGTTCCATGATGAGATTCTGTGCCGAAACTGGAGCCGTTCTACAGCTCATCGAATACGAGGCGAGCCGCGAGGGCGCAAAGGAAGAGGATTTCAAGAAGCGATTCTACTCCCTCGTCGGTGTGGAGGAGGACTTGCGAAGCAAGGCGGTCAACATATTCCACAACGAACTTCACCGGCGAGGTCGGTACCAGGTCAAGGCAGACGGAGGACTGGTGACAGTGGAGGTCGTCAGGCCGATGCACAACACGGAATTCTGCCAGAACTGCACACGGATCAGGCTATCGAGCGACGGCATCCTGAAACCCTGTCTGATGGAGAAGTCCGGAGAGTTGGATCTGTTGAGGCCTCTAAGGAAGGGCGCGTCCGATTCGGATCTGCGAGAGCTGTTCATGAAGGGCGTCGCAGCACGGAGACCCTATTGGAGGTGAGTCTGTTTGAAGCCCCTGATCGTCGTAACATCGAAACCTGTCTCCATCACACGAGTGATCAAATCGGTCTCGAGTCCCAGGTCAGGCGGGACTGTGCTGTTCCTGGGGACTGTCCGGGCCAGCTCGCGCGGCATGAAGGTCACGAAGATGCGCCTGGAGTCCGCCAAGGATCTTGCCAAAGCGGACCTCCGTAGGATATGCAAGGCCGTGGATCAGAAGTATGCCGTGAACCACATCGCAGTAGAGCACCGAGTCGGCAGTCTGAGCGTGGGGGAAATCATCGTCGCGATAGCGGTGGGGGCGGCACACCGAGAAGACGCGTTTAAGGCCTGTAAGTACATCATAGATGAGCTGAAGAAGACCACGCCTATATGGAAGAAGGAAATCGGTCCGGCGAGAGAGCGCTGGGTGTAGGGGGGCTACTCCATATGTCCAGGATGATTGATGTGAGCCACAAGAAGGTCGTGAGGAGGACTGCGACCGCTGAGGGTTTTCTTCTCCTCAAGGAATCCACCATGAGGGCGATTGCCTCCGAGTCCGTCAAGAAAGGCGACGTCGTAGCTGCCTCCAAGCTCGCGGGGATTCAAGGGGCCAAAGCAACAGCCGCGACCCTACCTCTGTGTCATCAGGTGCCACTTACTTCGATTGAAATCCAGATTGCGCGGAAGAAGGATAGGCTGCGCTGCAAGTGCACGGTATCAGCGCAATACAAGACTGGCGTCGAAATGGAAGCGTTGGTCGGCGTCACTGTCGCGCTCCTCAACGCCTGGGACATGGTCAAGTATCTCGAGAAAGACGAAACGGGTCAGTACCCCGAGACGAGGATAACGGATGTCCGGGTGTTGAGAAAGCAGAAGGGAGACTGAGTGACATGGGAGTTGAGGATCACAGGAGCAAGGCGCCGACGAGCGTCACGTTCGCAGTACTGACGGTTAGCAGCACTAGAGTTGACGCAGATGACTACTCGGGAAGGGCCATCATCGATCTGCTCACCTCCGCGGGTCATAGGCTGGCAAAGAAGATCATTGTCAAGGATGACATTCAGGAGATACAGAGAGCATTGCGCGATTTCATCGAAGATGGCGGCGTCCAGGCTGTGATCGTCAACGGAGGCACAGGCGTCGCGAGAGCGGACGTCACGCTGGAGGCGGTCGCGCACTTCGAGGAGAAGCAGCTCCCGGGATTTGGCGAGCTTTTCAGAGTCCTGAGTCATCAAGAGATAGGAAGCGCAGCTATCATGTCACGAGCTTCTGCGTTTGTCTCGGAAGGAAAGCCAGTATTCTGCATCCCTGGATCGGAGAGGGCAGTCAGACTCGCAGTAACAAAGCTGATAGAGCCCGAGCTTGGCCACCTGGTCTGGGAGGCCAACAGATGAGGCCGATCAAGAAGCTCATACAGCTGGATGAGGCAGTCGCGATCGTACTCGAACGAGCGAAGCCGATGAGACGCAAGGAGATCATTCCGTTGCTCAAGGCGATGGGCAGAGTGTCCGCCGAGAACGTCTCCTCCAAAGCGAGTGTCCCTCCGTTCGCCAGGGCGGCAATGGACGGATATGCCGTTCGTGCGCGCGACACGTTCGGAGCCTCGAGGATGAAGCCCGTAGTCCTCAGAAAGGTCGACACTATCTATGCTGGAGGCGCTCCCAGGAAACCAATCACCAACGGTACCTGCGCAGAGATAGCGACGGGGGCGATGCTGCCCAAAGGTGCGGATTCAGTGGTCATGGTCGAGGACACCGAATCCGACGGGACACACGTTTCGATAAGTGAGTCGGTTCACCCAGGCAAGAACGTCTCGAAGAAGGGAGAGGATATCTCTCCCGGTACCAGGCTCATCTCAGAAGGAGATATTCTTAATCCAAGCAAAATAGGCTCATTGGCTGCGATTGGTGTCAAGACCGCCAGAGTCTATCGCAAACCCGTCATCGGGATCATTCCTACCGGAAACGAGATAGCGGAGCTCGGAGCACAGCTGAAGCCCGGTCAAGTCTACAACATCAACTCCTACACACTCGCGTCGGTTGTTCAGGCCAACGGAGCAGAGGCTAGGGTGCTTCCAGTCGTCAATGATACTCTGAAGGACATCCAACGAATCGTGCGCAACAACAGCGATTGTGACATGCTCGTCTTTTCCGGTGGCAGTTCCGTTGGCGAGCGGGACATAATGCTCGACGTCTTGGAGCGGAGCGGTGATGTGCTGTTCCATGGGATTGCAGTGAAGCCGGGAAAACCCACTCTGTTCGGCACCATCGCGGGGCAATTGGTCTTCGGCATGCCAGGATATCCGACTTCATGCCTGTCCAACGCCTACATACTGCTGGCCCCCGCTTTGAGGAGAATGTCCCGATTGCCGGAAACCGAACCATCGTGCGTCCGCGCGCGCATGTCAAAACGTGTAGTCTCCGCTACCGGCAGGACTCAGTTCCTCACCGTGAAGCTTGACAGAGGGATGGCTCACCCCGTGTTCAAGGAATCCGGGGCGATCACGAGCATGGCATTTGCGGATGGATATGTGATAGTGCCCTCTGATGTCGATCTCGTTGAGAAAGGCGAAGAAGTGAAGGTCTACCTGTTATGAGAGGCCCTTCCCAAAACGAACTTCGCGGCATCTCAGTAGACTGACTCACCGCTAACGAACGCTGCTGTACGCGCATCTTCGGGGTTCTCGAAGAACTTCTTCCTATCTGCAATCTCAACGATCTCTCCGTCCCAAATCAATGCGATTCTCGTACACATCCGCTTGGCCTGGAACATGTTGTGCGTGACAATAACCACTGTGCGGTTCCCATCTTCCCGCATGTACTCCTGCACCTGGTTCTCCAGGAGCGATACATTGGCTGGATCCAGATTCGCTGCGAACTCGTCTAGCAGAAGCATGCTAGGGGCATGGACGGTGGCGCGAGCGAAGCACAGACGCTGCATTTCTCCTCCTGAAAGGTTCCTTGCGTTGGTTCTGCGACGTCCGTGAAGTCCCAACCGTTTGAGCTCTGCGTCCACAACCTCGGCAATCCGATGTTCGTCCCATCCCCTGATCATGAGAGAATATCCGAGATTGTTCGCAACGCTCCTGTTCAAGACCACTGGCTTCTGCAGCACCATCCCTATGTTCCGCCTCACCGTCTCAGCGCGCGCGTCGGTCTGAGCCACGTACTGTCCGTCGATTAGGAGCCTGCCTTTGGTCGGAGCTTCCAGGAGATCCATGATTCGCAGTATGGTGCTCTTGCCCGCACCGCTCGGACCGACTATCCCGAATACTTCTCCCTTGGAGACAGCAAACGAGGCACCTTTGAGAGCGACGACTCCGTTGTATTTCTTCGACACGTCCTCCAGGGCGATTGCCGTCTTCATAGCATCTCCCTCTCCTGGAGGAGCCTCAGGAACAGGAACACCATCAGAGCGACTGACAGCAACACTATGCCAAGAGACATCGCCCATTCGAAATGCCCCATCCGAGTCTCGAGCATGATCGCAGTCGTAAGAACTCGTGTCTCCCCATCGATGTTCCCTCCGACGAGGTATGCTGCGCCCACCTCCGCGATAACCCTGCCAAATCCAATCATACACGCCATAACAAGGCCCACCCAAGCTTCCCGCATGACAGTGATTATGGACTGACTCGGCGACGCTCCGAGCGCTTTCACCGTATCCTTAATCGACCTATCGACTTCGACTACTGAGGTAATAGTGATGCCTGTCACTAATGGAATCACAAGGAACGTCTCGGCGATGATCATCGCCGTCGGTGTGAACAATATTCCGAGATCTCCGAGCGGACCAGCGCGAGAGAACATGTAGTAGACGACCAAGCCAGACAACACTGGCGGGAAGCCGTACAGGGTGTATGTCAGTGTCTTGACCGCTCCCTTTCCACCGAACTCCTTGAGGCCGATGAGCGCGCCCAGCGGTATGCCTATGGCTGACCCTAGTATCGTCGCCATCCCGGAAACATACAGAGACAGCAGCGTTACGTCAAGAAGCTCGTTGCCTGTTGAGACCATCTATCGCACCGGATGAAACGGAAGTACATCCATCCACGGGAAGATTGCCCGCGGGCTCGATACGCGTGTCACACTTCGATCCACTTCCATCATTTCGCTCGTCACTGATGATGCAACACTGACTGTCTGTGGAGTCGCGTTCGGGAAGAAGAGCTGATGCCCGTACTTCTCGTAGCTCGCAATCAGGTCCTGTCCAGCCTCCGATACGAGCCATTCCTTGAATGCGAGCGCGAGTGTATGGTTCACGTGCTTGTGCATCGTAGAGTTCACCGGGATGACACTGTATTGGTTGAACAGCGCGCTGTCGCCAGAGTATGTCATGTTGAGATGCGGGATGATGTTCTCGTCCATCCTTTGGTAGTAAGTAGCATCGTCTGAGAGTGTGTACGCGTCAAGCTCTTCGCACATGTCAAGGACCGCTCCCATTCCCTGTCCGGACTGGATGTACCATGACGAAGAGAAGGCCGCGACTTGTGTTTTGCTGTATCCCAGGGTGCTCCAGATCGTCAGCTCCTTCGAATGCGTCCCGGAGTTGTCCGCCCTCGAGACGAACTTGGCCATTCCAACAGTGCCATTGTCATAGATCCTCTGGAAGGCGTCGCTAGCGTTCTTGGCGTTCTCAGTAACTAGGGGATCTTCGCTCGGACCGACAATGACGAAGTTGTTGTACATGACTAGAGTTCTGCTCTCGCCATATCCAGTTGCTACGAAATCCTTCTCAGCAGCAGGCGAGTGAACAAGCAGAACATCAACATCACCGTTCTTACCGAGCTCGATTGCCTGCCCAGAGCCAACCGCAATGACATCAACATCGCAGTTGTGTTCGTCCTCGAATACGGGTAGAATGTAGTCGAGCAAACCCGAATCATAGGTGCTCGTCGTTGTCGCGAGCCTAATAGACTTCACCTCCTCATCCCTGGTCATCAAGGCATAACTGACAGTCCCACCAACCACGATTCCAGCTGCGATGACGGTTGCGAAGGCTATCCAGATTCCTTTCATGCTCACACCGATATGCTTTTTCGAGCATAATGAGGACTCCAGTATATAACAATTGGCGGGTGGGCCCAGATTATATTCGATTTTCTAGATTAAGAACTTCTCACTATAACGACACACCCCCATTTCAAATGGAACTTCCAGTGGAAAGACAGGATAAATGATGAAAAGCAGGCAAAGGCATTTATCTGATACTGACTTCTTGATGACAGCTAGCCGGGAGGGGAGAGCAATCAGCCCAAAGAAGAAGTTAGCAATAGTGGCCGCCACGGCAGTCGTGTCACTGATAGTGGTGGTAGTGGGTCTGGCGTCCTTGGCCCCGAAGTCGAAACCGCAGTCCGTGAACGAACTGCCGGTGGCGAACTTCTCCTTCGACGCCAACAATCTTACGGTTGAGTTCAACGCTTCGGCGTCGAACGATCCCGACGGCTCAATCGCGAACTACTCCTGGAGTTTCGGCGACGAGTCCCTCGGTTATGGAGCCGTGATCGTCCACGATTTCGCGGACAATGGCACATACTCAACGGAACTTACTGTGACGGATGACAAGGGAGGAAAGAACTCATCGAAGAAGAGCGTGAGCGTCTCGATTACGGTCGAGCCGGCCGCGAGCGGCCCCGAGGCCAAGATCGAGATCGTGTCGAAGGACAACTGGACTGTCGTCCTCAGCGGCGCAAAATCGAAAGTGCGCGAGCAAGGACAGATAGTCTCTTACGCTTGGAGCTTCGGGGATGGCTCTACCGGTACGGGTGTTGTGGTGACACACACCTTCGCCGCGAACGGGACATACACTGTGGTCTTGACGGTGACGGATGACAAGGGTGCCACGAACAACACCTCGGTCAGCATCACCGTGAAAAAGCCCTGGGTCCCACCAGAGGAACCACCAGAGCCACCCACGAACAAAACTGGTCCTCCTGGTCTGTTGCACGCGATCGAAATCCACAAGGAGAAGGCGGACAGGAACGGCGGGCTTCAGAACTCTCTGGACCACCTAGTCGGGAATCTCGAGAAGTGGCTGGACAAGCACGCTGCTCCGTGACGAAGCCGTTTCAAACTCTAACCGAAGAAGCCTCCGGGCTTCTTCGAAATTCATTTTTCTCACACTGTCGACAGAAGACTGGGTCGTTTGATCCTGACAACGGAGCAATTAGCATCCGCTACAGTTGAGTGGATGCAGCAGAGAATTCCAGTCCTCAATCGGGGGCGGATCCCCGACGCCAAATCACTATCTTCGAACCAGGTGAGTGTAGTGGCACTCCGGGCATTCAACCGTCTTGCCATCAGACTCGACCATCTTCACATGCTTCTGTGCCTTCTCGCACTCAGGGCACATGATGTCCTTCCTTCTCTTGAACAACTCTAGGAATGCCATGTATTCTCCTCGGCCTGTGATTCCTAATCGGATTATAAAACCTTTGGACGTTGCCGGGCGGCTTCTACCTGCGCCCCGTGCACAGCCCTGACCACTCGCCTGAGCTGAGATTCGAATTCGCCATTCTCCACAAGAGTCCCCGTCACAACGATATCCGCTCCTGATGCGGCGATCTCAGCAGCCTGCTTCTCGGTCACAATCCCCCCGCCCACAACGATCGGGACGTCGACAGATTCGCGAACAGCTTCGATCATCGCGGAGGGTACAGGTTCTGGCGCGCCCGAACCAGCTTCCAGATACAGCAAATCCATCCCGAAGAACTCCGTCGTCAACGCGTATCCAATCACCGTCTGCAGGTCGTCTCTCTTCACCAGCTCTGCTTCTCCCACCTCTCCGACCTTCATGCCCGGCTCGACGATGACATAACCCATGGAGATAGGTTCGATGCCGAGCTTCTTGATGACGGGTGCTCCCTTGGCGTGCTCTCCAGTTATGTTCCTCACATTTCGCGAGTTGAGCATGCTCATGAAGTAGATTGCATCGGATTTGCGCGCGATCGCGTTTGCGCCCGAGGGGAAGTAGATCACAGGCAACTTGGTTTTCTTCTTGATCTCCTCCACGGTCTTGTCGAGGTTCTCCTGCGTGATCCCCGTTGATCCGCCGACCATTATCGCATCTGTTCCCGCCTTCGCTGCCTTCAGGGCGATCTCGCCTGATTCCTTGGGATTCTGCTTTGCAGGATCGATGAGGGTCATGTGCATCTTTCGTTTCTTCAATGTCTCAGCGATGTATTCGCGGACCTTCAAAAGACCCCTCCAACGAGGAACGCTATGAGGGCGATGAGCATTGCCATTTTTGCAGTTTTCTGCCCTTTCTCTGGGCTTCTGAAGTGAGTCCAAGCACAATATATAAAGACTCCATCGGCAACAGCCACCACGGGTACATACCAGACTGAGAGGAGTTCAAGCAAGTACGGGACCGGGCTGACCGCCACGGCCGCGAGGAACGCGCCAGAGCCCAATGCACCGGCCTTCCTAGCACCGATGCGCATCGGGAGGGTCTTTCTCACACCCTTGTCACCCTCTAGGTCCTGGATGTCCTTTACGACCTCGCGTCCGAGCGTTGCGAGGAAGGCAAGCAATGCAAGTATCCATGCTAGCTCGATCTCCTCGACAGCCGCACCTCCGAACAGGAAGAGCCCTCCGGTAAGCCAACTGATGGCAAGATTGCCGGCAAACCCCTCAGCCTTCAGCATGAGCTCGTATCCGAGCATGACGCCGATCGAAATGAGTACGATGATCAAAGACCATGGATTCACAAACACACTGAGCGCGAAGGCTACTCCGAAGAAAGCTATCGAGAGCATGAACGCATCATTTGGCCTCACAATTCCCGCAGGGATCGGCCGCTTCGGGTGAGCTATCTTGTCTATCTCCCTGTCAAAGTAGTCGTTGAGCGAGTTGCCTGCACCCGTGAAGAATACCACTATTGCCATCGACAGAGACACCTGTAGGGCGAAGTCCTGTACGCCCTCGATGCCTCCACAGACGACGGCTGCGAGCAGTGCCCCGAAGGCCCCCATGACGCAGTTTCCGAGCCTCAGCAGACCGAGGATGCCTGCCGGCGTCGTCCTCGTTTTCACGGACTCCATTGACGGTTGTCAGATAGTGCGCGAATATAAGCGTTTTTGCGACACATGGGCACCCTCCCAAAGGGTTATGTAGCTGCGCTTGATTGGTCGAGCTGACATGACTCCTCCGATTCCGCCAGAGGCATCAAAGGAGATCGAATTCGTAAAGGGTCTAGTCGCGAGGCACTTCCCTGTATACGATGTCCGTGTCACATACGATGTAGTCGAGTTCTTCTGCAGGGTGGAAAGCACTACTCTCGAAGACGAATTCGAGAGGATGAGGCAGGAGATGGGTGAGAACGGCTACATCCCGATGATAATCTATGACAAAGGGGAGCATATAGTCACTGTTGCGAAGAAGCCGGTGACCAAGTATCGCAGCATCTACGTCAATGTGGCGTTGCTGATAGTGACCTTCTTCACAGTCTTGCTCTCCGGAGCGATTTCTTGGGTCGGCTACAACGGAGACTCGTCAAGTGAGCTGTTCACCTCAGATGTGTTGCTGATGGGACTTCTGACCTTCACCCTGCCGCTCATGGGCATATTGGGCGTTCACGAGCTCGCGCACTTCGTAGCTGCGAGGCGGAGGAAAGTGGCTGCTTCCTTGCCTTTCTTCATCTTCGGCCCGCCTCCACTGGGAACCTTCGGGGCGTTCATCTCGCTTAGGGACCCAATTCCGAACAAGAAGGCGCTCCTGGAGATTGGCATCGCAGGACCGATCGCTGGATTGCTCATGGCACTTCCACTCGGTTTCCTTGGCCTCATGCTGACAAACAGCGAGGCGAAACCGGTTCCGCTCAACGTGGGATCCGAGGGCGTCATAGGTGTCAATTTTCCGCTTCTCTACTCATGGATGTCGGAGCTGGTCCCTCTTCAGGGAGACTACCTCCTTCACCCGCTAGCTTTCGCTGCATGGGTCGGCTTCCTCGTGACCGCCCTCAACCTGCTGCCTTTTGGTCAGTTGGACGGGGGCCACGTTGCGCGCGCACTGTTGGGTGCGCGCTCGAAGTACCTCGGCTACGCGACAATCGCCATTCTCGTAGGTCTCGGGATGTACTATTTCGGATGGCTGTTATTCGCCCTCTTCGTCTTCATACTCGGCGCACGGCACCCTCCACCTTTGAACGACATCTCCCCCTTAGGGAAGAAGCGCATGATCACCGGCGCGCTGACTTTCGTCCTGCTTATTGTAGCGTTCGTTCCGATTCCGATGGAACCCATCGAGGCGGATTACTCCTTCGAACTCGAGCCGATTGGGGACGTCAACATGACAATCCCTCTGGGAGGCTCGCTTGCCGTGTCCTTCGTTGTGAATAACGTGGGAAACGCTTGGAACGAGATCGAACTGACGAAAAGTGCTTTGCCTTTGGCTGATTGGAACGCCAGCTTCAAACGTCACGACCAACTAGTGTATGAGGAGTCGCTCACCGTGGGGCTCAACGCAGGCGAGACCTCGATGGTCGACCTGCAGATCATAACCGGATCCTCGATGCAAGTTGGTCAGTACTACTCTCTTGCCGTGAGTGGCGTTGCGTTGAACTCGTCCAAGGTCGTGCGCGAGTTGGCCTACAACATCTCAGTGGCCAGTCCGACATTCACATACTTCGTCCAACCTCCTAGCGCACCAGTGACGCCAGGCAACTCGACTTATGCGAACATCCTTTTCAACAATACTGGAACGACCGATCTCGAACTCACGGTCGAACCATCAGCAGGGCTGCCCCCATTTGTCGACGTGCTCCTTTACTCGGGAGGCTTGAATAACACCAACCCGGTCAACATAACGATTGCTTCGCAGAACTCGTGGCCGATCGGCGTCTGGATTATCGTGTCCGAGTTCTGTCTGCCCGGAGAGAAAGTAGTCGGCGTGGAGGTATCAAAAGAGGGCACTCTCCTCGCCACCATACCGATCACGGTAGTTGTGGTCTAGGTCCTCGCGAGCACGCAGAAATGTCTTGTGAGCGACCGGTGCACCCAAAGTTCATGGCTCTCGACCAGCTCGAAGCCGTTCGCCTTTTCCAGCAGTTTCTTGTCAGGGACGACGACAGCGGCTATTGAACCTCTGTCAATCACGTCGGAAAACGCCTTGAACGATCTCTTGTAGAGTGTCGGAATGCTCTCGCCATTCGTGCTGGTGGACTTCCCGTATGGAGGATCGGTGGCAATGCCCTGCACCCGTCCAACCTCCTGAGGGATATCACCGACATCGCACAGCCTCAGTTGCGCCTCGGCGCCCACATGTTTCAGGTTCTTCCTCGAGCCTTCGATCATCTTCTCTGAAAAGTCCGTCCCAATCGCGCGGAGACCGACCAACGAAGCTTCGGCGAGGATTGCGCCAGTGCCGGAGAACGGATCCAAGAGCCTTTCTCCCTTACTGACCTTTGTCAAGTTGACAAGTGCCCTCGCGAACTTCGGATGAACAGACGCCGGATAGAAATATGGCATGTAGCGGTTCTTTCTCCTCTCGAAGGAGGAGCGATCAACGGACCCGATGAGTCTGCCGACATGCACCCGCTCGGAGAATACAATCCTGACCTCGCTCTTGGGATTGTGAAGGTCGACGCCCTTTGACCTGCCAAGTGCCGCACCGACCCTTCGCGACACAGACGATAGGTCGACACTGTTCTCGCCGACCTTGGTAGACCTGACTCTGATGGGGCCCGGGACATCGACGGATCCAGCGCAGGTCTCGACATCTCTCGGGCCACACTCATCGAGGAACTCGCTCACGTGATGACAAAGAGCGAGACGGGACACCAGGGCCTTGGGATCGGCCGAAGTCTCCATCACGAGCACTCCGGGACCGCATGAAATGGTCCTCGGCCTTCCGCCCAGGGCAGACGCAGCGGCCAAGACCTCCGATCTCGCAAGCGACTCGCATTCCATCGACAGCTCTAGAAGGAGCTTCACGACCCACGCACGCGCGCGCTTGCGCATTAATGTTATGTCCGGCGGGCACTCAGTCGCTTATGCCCGCCTCGGACACCGTGAACACGGCCTCCGCTTCGGGAAGGTTCGGCGAGTCGATGAGCCGCGCAATCCTCTTGCCGCCCTTGCTCTTCCTGAGATAGATCCTGAATGTGGCGGTGTGGCCCACTATATGTCCGCCTATCGGCCTCGTGGGGTCTCCGAAGAACGCATCAGGCTTTGCGGAGACCTGGTTCGTGACCGCTATCACCGCATTATGAAGATCGCCGAATCGCAACAGGTCGTGCATGTGCCTGTTGAGCATCTGCTGCCTCTCCGCAAGAGCGCCGCGTCCTATGTACTCCGCCCTGAAGTGCGCAGTCAACGAATCGACCACGATCAGCCTCACTGGAAACTCGCGCGCCGTCTCCTGGGCTTTGTCTACCAAGAGCATCTGGTGGTGGCTGTTGAACGCCCTTGCGACATGGATCTTCTTCAGCACTTCATCCGGATCCAAATCCTTGGCCTCCGACATCTGGGTGATCCTCTCTGGCCGGAAGGTTTGTTCGGTATCGATCATGATCGTGTGCGCGTTCAGACCTCCCTCGCTCTCCGGCGTTGTGCAGTTCACCGCCAGCTGGTGGCATAGTTGCGTGTTATGGAGAAGCGTCGGAAGATTGCCACCGACGTATGAATGCGTCTTCGGAACGACGAGGTCGTAGACGAAATCGTTGTAGATGAAAGGCCTCACCGACTTGACCTCGTCCCACGATAGCATGTCCTTGCGCTCAGGATATGAAGGATCATCGTAGCAGTCTGAGCTCATCGGTATAGCCACCATATCCCCAGACTTCAGCGACCAGGTCGGCGTCCACGCAACCTCGGAATCGCGCATCGCAAAGAGTTTGTGCGGGCCCGTCAGCTCCAGAACCCTGCCGCCCTTCGTGACGATCTCGAACAGCTGTTCCACGCGCTCCTTGTAGAGAGCAGCCGCAGGAGTCTTGGAGAGGACACCGTCGCTCAGGCTGGGGACATATATACCCTCCAATGAGGCGATGTATCCCGCATCAAATGGGACGGCTCTGCCCTCTCCGTACCTCTGGTAAAGCTTGGAGATTGGCTCGACCCTCGGGTTGCTGCCTTCGAAATACAGAAGCTCCGTCCTCGAGGATACGCATTTCCCGGAACCGAATTCGCCGAAGAACTCGGAGATCGCCCGGGACTCGAAGCCTCCCCCCATTAGCTCATCGAGTGCTTTAGAGCCGGACCCGAGTTTCGCAACCGTCTTCCTGCGCTCCAAGATGACATCGCCGGTCTCGAAACCCCCCACATCCGCAGCTTTCTTCGCCGCTGCGATTATCTTGGCAGCCGTGGCCTCGCCTATCTCCGCCAGTTCTGCGAGGTTCTTGGGCGAGTCAACGGCTATCATCATCATGTCTGTGTATCCCGCCTCTTTCAGCTTGTCGGCAATCGCGGGTCCCACGCCAGGAAGCTTCTCGATCTCGTCCTCCGCCATCTCGGGCACTACCTATGATTTCCACACCCTGTGTAGAGAATATAAGGGTATTTGTTGGAGGTATCCGAAAGTGTTCTCCCTTTGCTGTTTCCAGGGAGTGGATGGTCAAGAGACGGATAGACTTGCCCTGACCTGGGCGCACCAGCGACACCGAAAGATATTAAATACGCCTACCTCTTCAGCGGGAATAGATGGCCAAGAAGCGTAAGAAGGACAAGGCGGAGGTCGAGGAGTACGAGTTCACGCCTCCCGAGTTCGATGAGAAGGAGTTCCTGAAGAAGGAACTCACCGACATCAAGGTGGGGATCATCACCGTCGTTTTCGCCATCGCTCTGGGCGTTGTCGCTGCTGCTGTCACGCTTGCTAACGACGACCTCGTGATCATAGCCTTCTTCGTCGGCATTGCCGGAATCGCGACCCTGAAGCAGTTCTACGCCATCGTCAAAGTAGACACGACCGAGTTCAAGAAGAAGAACTGGGCGGGGAACATAGCCTCATACTTCTTCACGTTCCTGGCGATTTGGGTCCTGCTAATGAACGTACCATTTGCGGATCACTCCAGTCCCAAGGTCGAGGATGTCATCGTGTGGGTCAACGATGGCGCGAAGATCGTCGGCATCGAGTACAGGTACGTGGAGACGAGCGGAAACTACGACTGGGTCTCACTGGATCCAACGAACTACACCGCAGACAACTTGATCCACGCCAGTGCGAGTTACTCCGTCAACATAACGGCAAAGGTCACTGACAACGGGAACCTTGCGACGGTCGTGATTTCGGGTGTGTCCGGGAGCATACCTCCGACGGACATGTCAAGCGAAGGAGCGCACAGGTTCGGGTTCACAGTCACGGGTAGTGAGCTCGGCTCTGCGCTGACTTTCTACATAGCCGCAAGCGATTCGGAAGGCAATTCCGTGGTCTTCCATCCGAACAGGTCCATCACGGTCCTGTCGCCGTAGACATTCTACCTCTGCCAGGGCATCCTCTCGTCGAAATGATGCGTGAGAGCGGCCAAGTGTCTCTTGTCGAGCAGTCTCTCACCGCTGATAATCTCGAACTTCCCCTGCTTCTGTACATCCTTGCCGAGAGGCATGGAGCCAATCTTGGCTCGGATCAACTCGTCCGCCCGTTCGAACTGCCGCTCAGTCATGACATACCACCTGTCGTCCTCCGTGTACGGCTTCGATACTCCGAGCGAGTTCCATTTGGCCAGGAACTCGCTCACGTTCTCGGAATTCACAGGCGGGCCCCTGTGCTTTCTGGTCTTCGGCAGGGAAATCGATGTCAGCTCCACTAATAGGTGTGACTCGTTGTCGACGGATACGGATGTCTTCTCTATATCGAATTCAGAGCGCTCCAGCAATGCAGTGATTGCCGACAGAGACTTACGAAGCTGTGGATAGGTGACGTCGTCTATGAGGTCGAGCTTCGGGAAGTCGACTGAAACGATATTCTGCAATCTTGCCCCTGCGACCTCCCTTATCCTCTCGGCGCCCCAAATCTCCAGCTCCTTAGGGAAGAAGAACTCGAGTCTCGGCGACTTAAGGTACTCCCTGCTCGAAACGATGAACCTAAGAAGTGTCTCGGGGGCAACGGCTGAGGCGACGTTCCTCGTGGAGTCGACAGGATCGACGAAGGTGAGCGGTTCCGGGAACTCGCTGCCCGGGTAGTTCGGCAGCTCCAGCGCCTCCCCTACCTTCCACTCGGTCGCGACCTCGAGCGCCTTCCTGAAGCTACCGAACCGCATGGTCAGAAGCTCACAGAGGTAGCCAGAGAAGCCCTGGACCTTCGCCTCCGCGCCATAGCATCCGATGCCCTTCATGAAGCGTTTGAGCAGACGCACATCGTCCTCCATTCCCTTCTTGAGGTTCTTCTTGACGAAGTCAGTGTGGAAAGGCGTGCGATCCACGGCGCTCATCTTCGAACGCGTGTCGCGTATCTTGAATGCTGGAACGAGGTCCACCTTGAATCCCTTATAGATCCCCCGAACGTAGGGATGCTGCGCATAGTGCTCCCTCCCCTTGATGACACGACGGCCGAGCTCCAGGCCTGCCTCCTTCATCTTCTCAGGAGAAGTACTCTCGGGGAAGAGCATGAATAGGTCGATATCCGGGTCCTTGAGGTGTGTGCCCTTCGCCACGGAGCCGACGAGCATCAGCTCGACGTGAGCGTCGAGCTTCCTCGATTCCACAATCACTTTCTTCGTGAGCTCTTCGACGATCGAGAGCACTCTCTTGTCCTGTGCCGGGGTCGGCTTGACCATCCTCAGGACTTCCGATTCGATATCGGTCATATGTGTTCGGAACAGCATGTGCGCGAGCGCTAATAAAACAAATCATGTGGGCCGAATCCGAAAGGATTCGACTTTGACTTCACGCTAGGGTGCAGGTAATGTGAAAACGAAGAATGGTGTCTGAAAGGCCGGTGTGGTGGGGATTGTTAAAAATCGTTCGCTTAGGAGGAAAGTTGAGCCACCAGCCTGAGACACCGGATACTACTCAGTTGCACCCTGTATATGAGCCTTGCCCGCCAACTATGCTGTCTCTAGCTACCACTCTCCTTGGGGGTGTACTGGCTACTAAAGCCCAAGGCGTACGACTTCGGACTGAAAGTTCGACAAATGTATGCTATCTTCAAGTTCTTTGATAGCCGCATGTTCGGTCTTGGACACGCTGACCAATTCCGTGTGTTCTCCACCGATATATAGGATTATTAATATTTTAGAATCCGAATCCAATTCGGCAAAGCCGAAATCCGACAACGGCGACGACATGGTCCGCCGGATGCTCATCTTGCAGCATTTCGCAATATCCTTGAGCAGGGGCAAGAGCTCGGGAGGGGCGAGTTCCGTCTTGATGATAGCAAGCGACATAGGGTTCTGCTCGACGTGAGCCTTGATCTGCTCGCGGTCTTCCTTGTTCAACCTCGCTCGCTTCATCGGCCGCATCAAGAATCGCGGGATTAGATAACTGTTGCGCAGGAGTGAGCCTTCGAATCGGAGCGACGCTTCGAGTGGAGATGGACTGTACAGGCAACGTATAGTCTTTATTATCTCGCAGGACAATCTGCAGAGAGTAAGGGATGGGTAACGAATGTGCAGTGACAGAGACTGCGGTATCTTTCGCGGGATGCTAATCTGTTGTGATGTATGCGAACGGAGTCAAGAGTCCACAGTCCAGATGCCAGAAATGTCCGCATCTGGGATGAATCCTCCGAGGATGCCCTAATCATTTCTCTGGTGTCTGTCTAATTCTGTCGGTCACTACTGCTCCTTCTTTCTTGAGCTCGACCATCATGAAATCTCTGGCAGCGATGGTCTTCACGCCCGAGCGTTCCTCGATCCACTTAGCTTGGGTCTCGGGGTTCTCCTGGATCACGCGCATGCCGAAATGGGTTATCACTGCGAGCTCAGGCTTGATCTTCTCCATGAGGTAACCCGCGTCCTCCGTGCTCAGGTGATGTGGTATCCTCTGACCCAGAGGGCGCGTGACGCAAGCGACGACCACGCGCGAGTGCTTGTGCGCCTTGATGACCTGCTCTACGAGCTGTGTATCGGCCACATATGATATCACGCCCTGGCTGGATTGTATCTTGAAGCCGATCCCGCTCGTATCCGAATGCGCCGACGGAGTGGCCGAGATCTCGAGAGGCTTTAGACCGATCTTGTTGAACGCATGCATGACCTTGACCACTCGTGGCTTTGCTAGGTGGTACTTCGAGATTGCAGGACCGAAGTCGCCGTTCCCCTCGATCACGCTCTGACTCGCCAAGAGGACGCCCTGCTTCCGAGTGCCGCCTTCGGTCATGGCCTCGATTAATATCTCGGCATCCAGATAATGGTCAGGGTGGCAGTGAGATATGAGAATAGCGTCCGTCTTGAGCGGGTCTATCCCGACTGAGCGCATCCTGACGAGTGCTCCGGGGCCGGGGTCGATGTGCAGGTTCTTCCCGTCCTCGAGGTAGATGCCGCCCGTCGCCCTTGCCTGGTAGATGGTCGCGAAACGCCCTCCACCAGTGCCGAGAAAAGTCATCCTGACCATGTTTCCAAACCTTAATGACCGCTTTGCTTAATACCCTTCTGTCCGCAGGAGTTCGGTAATCTGAGCACACTGGTCAAGGGCGGGCTGATCGTCACCCAGAACTGGAAACGAGAGGTCATCAGGGGCGACGTCCTCATCGAAGGCGACCGGATCGCAGCAGTAGGACACGCGAAGGCTAGACCCGAGGAGGTCATAGACGCATCGGGCTGCCTGGTGATCCCGGGGCTCATCAACTGTCACACTCATGTCGCGATGGCGCTCATGAGGAGCGTCGCAGACGATATCAAACTTGAGAAGTTCTTGGACAGGACCTTCGCGATAGATGCGAAGCGGACGCCGGAGGACATCGCAATTGGAGCCAGCCTAGGATGCCTTGAGATGCTGAGGTCTGGAACGACGACTTTCCTCGACATATACTACTCCGAGGACGTGATTGCGAAGAGCGTCGAAGCAATCGGCCTCAGGGCATATCTTGGATGGGGTGTCCTTGACGAGCGGTTCACAACACAGAAAGGAAAACCAGTCAAGAACTGCGAGAACTTCATCAAGGCCTACAAGAACAAGCCACTGGTGAAGCCAGTAGTCGCCCCTCAGGGCGTATATGTCTGTTCTGAGGAGACTCTTCTTGAGGCCAAAGAACTGGCCGCCCGTGAGAAGACCTTCTGTCACTATCATCTGTCCGAGACCAGGTGGGAGGTCTACGAACATCAGAGGAAGACAGGCAAGCGGCCTGCCGATTGGCTCGCGGAAATCGGCTTCCTGTCCAAGGGAGATATGGCCGCGCACTGCGCCTGGCTGACAATTAACGAGGTCCGGCACCTCGCAAAGGCCGGAGTCGGAGTCGTTCACTGCCCAACATCGAACATGAAGCTCGCGAGCGGTGGGGTCGCGCCTCTCCCGGAGATGTTCTCCGAGAAAGTGCAAGTCAGCCTGGGCACGGACGGGTGCTCATCCAACAACAGTCTCGACATGTTCCTCGAGATGAAGTTCGCCTCCCTGATGCACAAGCACAACAGATGGGACGCGGCAGTCCTGAGTGCTCAGAAGTGCCTCGATATGGCCACAATCGACGCCGCGAAATCACTGGGAGCGGACAAGGACCTTGGTTCGATCGAACAGGGGAAGAAGGCGGACATAGTGATCATAGACTCATCGACGCCGGCAATGGTCCCGACGCGCGAGGACAACGCCGTGGCGAACCTGGTCTATGCCAGCCCCAGCAGCGCCGTCAGAGATGTCATAGTGAATGGTCGGACACTTCTGAGGAATCGGATGGTCCTCAGCGCGGACGAGAAGAAGGTCCTGCAAGAAGCGGACGAGGCCGCAAGGCTTCTGCTTTCGAGGTCGCGATAGGCATCCGCGAGCTATTGAAAGATAAGCGTCACTAATCCGGAGATTACCTTGTCTCCGTGACGATTCACTCACTAGTCGGATGAATCAGTAAATTGACAAAAACAGAAATCTGTGAATTGGTTTGGGGAAACGGTTTGCGGAAACGAAGCAGACGCACTACACCTTCTTGCCCTTCTTCTCCAACTCCACGATCCGCTCCGCTTCGATGGCCTCTATCTGGCCCGCGGCCTGCATCTCCTTCAGCTCTGCTCTCAGCTCCGCCGGCGATGGTATTGGGCCGAGCACGTCTTCCGCCTTGCCCACGATACGCTCGACGTCCGCCGTCTGAGTCAGCTCGCGTTGCGGAGTGGTCCGGCCGATGCCCAGGTACTCGCTCGCGCCCTCGATGAGCTTCGTGAGTTCGAACGGGAAGATGATCTTCGTGGCCTGGCCGTTGCCCAGCGCCTTCATCGTTTCAAGGGACAGCACGGTCAGGGCTTTCGAGTCCAGCGGGCTCGCACCGACGCTCAGTATCCTGAGCTTCTGCGCGTCACCTTGGCTCCGAAGGATGATGGCGAGCCTCTCGCCCTCTGCCTCGAGGATCTTGGCCTGTCTCAGTCCCTCGGCCTGCAGGATGCGGCTCCTCTTCTCGCCCTCGGCGTTAAGGATGGCCGCGCGCTTCGACCCATCGGCCTTTAGGATGGCTGCTCTCCTCAGTCTCTCTGCCGAGGTCTGCTCCTCCATCGCGTCCTTGACCTTGCCCGCGGGGTCGACCTCTCTGATCTCGACACCCTCCACCTTCACTCCCCACTTGTCAGTGGCATCATCGAGGACGTCCCTCAAATGGAGGTTGATTTTCTGTCTGTTGGACAGGATCTCGTCGAGTTCCATGTCACCGATGATCGACCTGAGCGTCGTCTGAGCCAGGTATATCGTCGCTGTCCTGTAGTTCGTCACCTGGAAGAAGGCCTTCACGGGATCGACGACCTTGATGTATATGATCGCGTCCACGTTCGTGGGCGAGTTGTCCTTGGTGATGACCTCTTGCCTCGGGACATCCAACACCTGCGTCCTCAGGTCGAGCCTCACGACCTGGTTGACCAAGGGCGCCACGAAGTTGACACCCTGGTTCAGGACGCGCATGTAGCGCCCGAGCCTCATGTATATTGCCTGCTCGTAAGGCAGAACGATCTTTATGCTGTTGGTCATCACGGCCAGGACGACTATCAGGCCGAGTATGAGCAACGCGATTATCGCACCCAGTTCCATTTCTCTCCCTCCTCCGATACTCCCCTATTCTCAGAGCGCCCTTTCAGGGCACCTCCTCGACTGTAACGTGCACTCCCTCGCTGGCCTTCACAACCACCTTCTTGCCGACAGGTATGATCTTGTCCGAGGTCGCGCTCCAGGTATCGTGAGCTATGCGCACCTTACCCCTTATCGTGTTCGGCACGACCTCGTACTCCACCACCCCGGTCATCCCTACCAGCGATGAGGCAACTATCGTCTCAGGCGGAGCGGGTGGGGCCAGCTTCGCATACATCTTCATCGTGACATATGTCATGGGTATTGTGATGATCGCTGCGATGACTGGGGACCACCACTTCAGCAGTAAATCAGGGGCAACGATTCCCATGGCTCCCAGCACGAGCAGGACGGTCGCGGGGACGAGCATGAACGCTCCCGGAGATGCGAGCTCCGCGAGTATCAGCAGTATGCCGATTATGACGAAAGCTAATCCGAGTTCAAAGCCCCCCACTGCCATAGTTTAACCAACACGCTTCGAGGATATATATGGTTTCGTACGGAAGGCCCGTTCTAGCTGAGGCTGGCATGAGAAGAGAAAGAATGGGGCGCCTCGTGAAAGGTTTTCTCAGGCTACCGCATGCGCATCCTGGCTATGTGGTAGCACCAGAGCCCGTGTTTCCGGAGGGCCTCGTTGGTGTTGCTCTCGGTGATACGCTCGGCCTCCGTCCTGTACCTCAGGACATCCTCGATGGGGAACCCGAGGTAGTCGGACAGCTTCAACAGCTTCTCGTACGGAAACGGCTGTTCCCCTACGAGGATCTGCCGAACGCTCCATCCGGGATGGATCCTAGAGCGGTATCCCATTTCGCGAGCGAGCCTATTTATGCTCCCTGCCTTTTCGATGCCGTTCCTGATAAGCTCCACCCGGAATGTCGATTCCAACCAGACTCTCCTGTCTGCGTTGTAGGCCCGGAAGGGCCTTCCAAAGTACGCTTGGTTAGAGCTCATCTGTTGCCCAGCTTGCATGAAATGATTGCTAAACGTGGATATATATGTCTTGTTGCATCTTGTAACGTCAGAATTGGTAATTACCATCCCCGGACCCAGGAAGCTAGCACAAAGCGCGAATCGAAGAAAGCTATTTCACTTTTGACAATGGTTTCGGGCCTCAGGGGTAGCATTTGACGACTGAACTCGGACGGATAGGCCTTAAGACCTCTGCAAAGGACGAGGTCGTGGACATTACCGCGAAGGTGCAGGACATAGTCACAGAATCGAGAGTTAGGAAGGGGCTTGCGTGCATATTCGTCGTGGGGTCGACTGCTGCCGTCACCACGGTGGAGCACGAGTCCGGGCTCGTGCAGGACATGCAGGACGCCATGGAGAGACTCTACCCGAAGGACGTCGAATACGAGCATCACAGGCGCTGGGGGGACGGGAATGGACATTCGCATATCCGAGCATCTTTCGTCGGGCCTTCGCTGACCGTGCCTGTGACAGACGGAGCCCTCGTTCTCGGAACTTGGCAGCAGATAGTGTTCATGGAGTTCGACAACAAGCCCAGGACCCGAGAAGTGGTCGTCCAGGTCGTCGGGGATCCGTAGCCAGAGCGAGTCCGTACCTGGCGCGGTTTTGTTGCGTTAGCGGGTGTCGACAGTCAGGTCACACCCCCAAAGTGCAACTCGTTCCATTCGGCTCCGCCCGTGCGGCTATCGCTGGCTCGTATAGGACCATCATCACGTCATGATGGAACGCGCCGGGGCTGAACCGTAAGCCCCCTGCCATCCCCGATATCTCGGAGACGGCTGTATGCAGCAGGCCGGTGCCAGCGATGGCGCGCTCGATGTCGTGCCAAGGGCACCCGCAGATTGAATCCGTGCCCATTCGGGTATCAGGTATCCACCCACATGTCGAGCACGTACCGCTGCCAATGATGTCGGTCTTGAGGACCGAAAGGCCGTTTGTTCTGGCCGCCATCACGGGATTCATGTCGGCCAGAATACCAACCATTATCCGCTACATGTAGCGCACCGAAGCCGACAAGACCCGCAGTTTCAGCTCTTCATCACCCGAATTGTGACAGAACCACCTGGCACAAACATATAATAGTGCTAGCCGTTGGCCTGTGCGTTCATGACATTCGAAGGCATGTTTCTCGGCGGTGGCGACGAGGTCGGGCGGCTAGGGCTGCTGCTGAAGGGCCGGGAACGCAGGATACTGTTCGACTACGGCATGACCGCGACATCGCCTCCAAAGTACCCCATCCCTTGTCCGCCAGTGGACACCATGTTCCTCACGCACTCTCACCTTGACCACTGTGGCATGATCCCATGGCTGACCGCCAGATACGACATCCCGATCGTGTCGACAGGGGTCTCAAGAGAGATAGGCGCTCTCCTGATGGAGGATAGTATCAAGGTGGGGGCATCGGAAGGATATCCGGAGATGTATCAGTCGACCGATGTCAAGATAGCGAGGAAGAAATTCGATGACATCATGTACGGCGACACGACCACCTCGGGCGACCTGCAGATCAAGGCACATTCGGCGGGTCACATCCCGGGGGCGACCATGTTCGAGATCGTGGACGACAAGACTACACTCGTTACGGGCGACCTTCACACCCTCGACACTCGGCTGGTTCTGGGAGCGAAGCCCGTGAAGTGCGACAATCTTGTCATGGAATCCACCTACTCTGGGCGGAATCATCCGCCGCGCCTAAAGACTGAATACGATCTGCTCAAGAAGGTCGAGCAGGTCGTGCAGAGGGGAGGGCTCGCGATCATCCCTTCGTTCGCGGTCGGCAGGACGCAGGAGCTGATGCTACTGCTGAAGGATTCGAGGTTCGATTTCTGGTTGGACGGCATGGGAAAGACCGTCAACGGCATCTACCTCGATTTCCCCGAATTCTTAAGGTCGGCAAAGCGGCTTAGACAAGCGTTGAACAAGACTAACGTTGTGCGAAACGGGCGCGCGCGCGGGCGCGCTGTGAAGGGCGAGGTCATCCTAACGACGAGCGGAATGCTCGATGGCGGACCTGTACTGAGTTACGTCGAGGCCATTCGGCAGGACGCCAAGAGCGCGATCCTTCTTACGGGATACCAGGTTGAGGGCAGCAACGGGCGCAAACTTCTCGAGACAGGGATGATGGATTTCCAGGGCGTCAGCGAGCGGGTCCAGTGCGAGGTCATGAAGTTCGATTTCTCAGCCCATGCCGGGCACAACGAACTGCTGGAGTTCGCAAAGGCCTGCGAACCCGAGAGAATAGTGCTGATGCACGGTGATGATCGGGAGATACTGGCGGGAGACCTCAGAGCAAGAGGGTTCGAGGTGCTCCTGCCAAAGAACGGTGAGAAGTTCCAGCTGTGAGTTCATTAGCCTTTTCACAAACCTAATTATCTCATCAAACCCTGAGGATTGTTGATGAGGTCGCGCATCCAGGAATTCCTGAGAGAGGACATCGGGTCCGGGGACATCACCTCTGAGCTCGTCGTACCTGATGATATGATGGCCAGGGGTAGAATCCTGTGCAAAGAAGACTGCATACTGGCGGGCGCCGAGGAGGCCTCAGTCGTCTTCAAGGAGCTAGGGGCGAAGGCCGTTCTTGTCGGGAAGGACGGGGTCCCAGTCAAGAAAGGGGAGGTTGTGCTCGAGGTTGTGGGCACCGCAAGGTCCATCCTTGCTGGGGAGAGGCTCGCGCTCAACTTCGTCATGCGCATGAGTGGCATCGCCACCTTGACCCGGAAGCTCGTTGACAGATGCAGCAACATCAATCCCAATATCAGAGTGGCCGCCACCAGGAAGACCACTCCCGGGTTCAGGGAGTTCGAGAAGAAGGCCGTGCTTCTAGGGGGAGGAGATCCACACAGAGCCGGCCTGTTCGACGCCGTGCTGATCAAGGACAACCACATCAAGATTTCCGGTGGAATCGAAGAGGCCCTGAAGCGTGCGAGGAGGGGCAGCTTCACAAAGAAGATCGAAATCGAGGCGGAGACCCCGGAGGATGCGAAGACTGCGGTCGCCGCGGGCGCGGACATAGTGTTGCTTGATAATTTCGAGCCACAAGAGCTCGCGCTGCTTTCGAAGGAGCTGAAGCGAATCAACCCTAACGTCTTGATTGAAGCTTCAGGCGGAATTAGGCCGGACAACATCGAGAAGTACGCAGCAGGTGCCGATATCATATCACTCGGCTGGCTCACGCACTCCGTAAGGTCGATTGACTTCTCGATGGAACTCGAAAGAGCCTGATCAGAGCATCGCATAGGTTATTTCTGACGAGAAGGAGTTACCCGCCCATTCTATGACTCCGAAGCAAGCCTGGGGCATACTGTCGATGCTCGCGATATTAATGGTCGCAACAGCGGTGGTGCTGCTCGTCCTGATGAAGTTCTCCAACTATGTCGTGATCACTTGCGGCGGAATCGCGCTTCTGCTGTACTTCTACGTCATCTACAAAAGATACCACGTCGAGGTAGTTCCTGAACGCGACGTTGTGCTTTTCGAGGACAAGGAGGACCTGCAGATACTCTGTGAGATATATGGTCTGGAAACCGCGGGAAGCCACGGGGACCTGCGCAGAAGACTCATAGGTTTCGCAAAAGAGCACGAGAAAGAGGCATTCACATGGGTCGCCCCTAAGGCTATTATCTCGTTCGGCTCCACGCTAGCTGCCACCGAACCGGAGCCACAGGTTCAGAGTTCCGTCCTCGACCAACTGCTGAAAGAAACGGACGCGGAGCTGATCAGGAGCAGAGGCCTGGTCTTCGGTCTTGCCAAAAAGAGGCCCGTAACGAAAACACTTAAGGCATGCCCAATATGCGATGCCAAGCCTCCGCGCTCAATAACGATCTGTCCGAAGTGCGGAGCAGACCTCGAGTTCTACACATCTCTTTCTGAGTCCAAGGTCGGAAGGCGAATGGTCAAACGTAAGGCGAGGACTGTAAGCAGGAAACTGCGCGTCGAGGTGCCGCCGCTCGCCGGGCTTAGGCAGCAGAATGATCCATAAGCGCTCAAGGTAGCAAGGCAAATTGTGGGACGGAGGCTGCATCTTACATAGCCGAACGACGCTACGGTCGCCCCATGAAGACCGACGAGAAATGCGAGATCTGCTGCAAGCCAGCGACGCGGTTCTTGTTCGCCGCTTTCATATGCGATGACGAGAAGTGCATCGAGGAGGCCAGGCGACGAAGAGGAGGTCCAGGCGGGCATCAAAAGCAGAGGATGTTCGCCATGGGAAACAGGGAGTAGCCACGGGCAAGGTTTAAGCGAACGATTCTGTTCTCGGTGAACCATGGACAGGCGCGCATTTGCCGGGCTAATGATCATCGAAATGATGCTAGCCTTCGGCAACAACTTCGCCGCGTCCTTCAACCTGATATACCTCTATGAAGAACTTCACATGCCGATATGGTCAGGCCCGATTTACCTTGCCATGGGGTTCGCGATTTCCATTCTAGTCAGCTTGTGGATGTCATGGAAACCGCACTTGGACCCGAGGAACGCACTCATCGCAGGTCTCTGCTTCCTGATAGGAGAGTACGCGCTGTTCTTCTTCGTCAGAGATGGCTGGATACTGAGCTTCGCGGTCGGACTAGCTTTCGGGATGTACTATCCCTTGTTCTGGACCCCGTTCAATATACTAATGGCGCAGATGACCAGAAAGGGTGACAGAGGGGTCACATACGGAGCCTTCTTCTTCGTATGGCCTCTGGCGACCTTTGCCGCACCCTTCCTCGGGGCGCTCGTCATCGATTTCGCCAGCTACCAGATGATGTTCGCAATCGGCATAGCGATCATCATAGCCACCGCGTTCGTTGTGTTCGCCTATCGAGCATATATCCCGAAAGACCAAGTCATGAGGATTCGACTCGAGGCAGTCGGCAAAAGGAACGTCATCGCGCTCCTTGGAGAGGGAGGATTCGAGGGAGTCTTTTGGGCGGACTTTGTCATAATTGCCTGGTGGTTCGTCAAGGACGAGGTGCAGCTCGGGATCCTTTTCTCCCTGTTCGGGCTCAGCGCCGGGATAATGGCGATAATCCTCGGGAAGGTATCAGACAAGATACAGAACAGGAGGTTCTTCGTACAAGTCAGCGCACTCTCCTCGATCCCGTTCGTCGTTCTGATATCCCTGGCATCATCTCTTGAAGAGTACGCGATTGCCACCGGGTTGCTCGAGTTCGCCTGTTTCATGTTCCCGGTGTTCTTGTTCGCTATCATCACTGACAAGCTGGAGGATACGAAGAACGACTCCGTAATCAGCAGAGAGTATTTGCTGGACATCGGGAGAGTCTCAACAATAGTCATCTTGATGGTTCTGCTCTACCTCGGGGTCAAGCCGCAAGTGTGCCTGCTCGTATCCATACCTTTCCTCCTGATGATCGCCTTGGCGCACGAGCCGACGAAGGCGGCGACCGTGCTACCCGTCGGGGTCGGACATACAGACCAGCTGCACTAGTTGCCACATGAACCCGGATCATCGCTATTCGGTACAAGATGCCGCCAGAAGCTCCATCAGGTCCATCATTCTAAGCTTCGAGCCCTTCGTCTCAATCGCAGCTTTCAGGCTCTGATAGCAGAACGGGCACGAAGTCACGAGCATATCTGCACCCGTCCCCTCAGCATCCGCGACCCTAAGCGAGGCGATCTTCTCTGCGAGTTCCGGGAACGCGGTCTTGACCCCCCCACCAGCTCCGCAACACCTCGATTCCTCTCGAGTCCGCTCCATCTCGACCACTCTGATCCCGGGGATCGCTTCCAGGATCTTTCTCGGCTCGTCATACAGGTGATTGTGTCTCCCCAAGTGGCAGGGGTCATGATAGGTGACAGTACCATTGACGCGCTTCGCCAGCTTAATCTTCCCCGTAGACACGAGCTCGTTAACGAACTGCGTGATATGCACCATTCTCGCGCCGACCTTGCCGATTCTTGGGTAGTCCTGTCGTATCGTCTTGTAGCAGCCCGCGCAGCTCGCAACCATGATCGATGGTGCAGCTTTCTCGAACCGTTCGATGTTCCTGAGAGCTGTTTTCCGTCCAGAGTCCAGCAGGCCTGTTCTGAGCAGCGTCGAGCCGCAACATCCTTCCTCATTGCCAAGAGTCCCGAAATCGATCTTCGCGGCTCCCAGGACCTTGGCCGAGTTGACTGCCATCTCCTTGATGTTGGGGTCGTAGGTGGCAGTACAGCCCACGAAGTACAACACCTCCGCATGCTCCTTTAGGACGTCCTTGATCTTGACCTCCTTTTCGATCCTCTTCGACCATCGAGTGCGTTGCGTCCGTGGCTGCATCCAGGGGTTGTCGTAGTTCTCGATGCTCTTGACTATCGATTCGTGTGCGGGAAGAGGGCCGAGCCCGTTGGCCACGAAGAATTCGCGCATGTTCTCCCACATCTCGATAGTGTCCAGGTGAGCGGGGCAGACGGTTTTGCACTGACCACAGATTGTGCATTCGTATGATCGACCTGCAAGCTCCTTGAGCTGGTCATCCGGGATCATCCTAGGACCTAGCAGCTTTGCTTTCAGGCCGTACTGCGCCCTGTAGAATTCGCGGAGTCTGAGTATCTTCCCGCGGGGTGTGACGAGTTCAACATCCTGCGCTTCGCCACCAGTCGGACACGTGGCTGTGCACTCTCCGCAGCGGGTGCACGCATCATAGCGCATGAGCGCGAGCACGTCGAGCTTCGAGATGTCCAACTTCCTCACTAGCCCACCTCCCGTTGCGGGAGCATGCGATCGGCCTCGATCGCAATCGGGGTAGCGATCATGTGAAAGAGCTTGCTGAAAGGTATGTACGCGATGAGGAGGGCGCTCATCACGCCGTGAATGAGCCATGCTTGGTCGTAGTAGTCTCCAAGGGATTCGGGAGTCAGCAATGAGAACGCGTAGCCCATGAACGAATACTCATTCCCAGACTGATGCCCTAGGATTTTGCCGGCGATACCCATGCCTTCAAGGATGAATCCACCCAGAACGACTGCTAGGAGAAATAGAATGGACGCGGCGTCCGGCAGTTCGGTCCTGACAATCTTGGGCTTGAAAACGAACCTGCGCACAGCCGCGATCAGCAGGCCGAGCAATATCATTGTCCCGACAAGATCGAACCCGAAATCCCTGAGCCACAGCTTCGCCCAGCCGTCATCCCGGATCATGGGCTCATACTTCAATAGGTCGAGCGACACGGTCACTGCGAGGTCGAGCGCGAACATGATTGCGAATCCGCCAAGGATCAGAAGGTGCATCAGCCATCTGAGTGCACTCCTGTCCTTGAGCTTGGAAAGATACAGTGCGTCTTTGAGGAAGACCGATGCGGCCCTTCCGAACCGTCTGCTCAAGAAGAACTTGAGGGATTTCAAAAGGACACGCATCAGTCTCTTCTCTGCGGATCCAGAGATGCCCTTGCCATGCATCCATATCAGCACGTTGTAGAGTGTCCCCAGCATGAAGATCGCAACGCACACGCACACCGTTGCCAGGAACATGCCAAGGTACGCCTCATCCCTGACGTAGACCGTCTCATATGGCAACATGAGGATGACGGCGCAAATGAGCAAGACCGCGCCGAAGAAAGGGACATAGAGCCACAGCTTGTCCTTGAGGTATCCCTCCTGAGGCATCTTCTTTGGAATCATGCTGGAATCGTATATACTCATCTACCTCTGGCGAGCGCCTGGAAATGATTGTCCACGCACGCGCGGGTCGACTCGACAAGGAGCTCTGTCGAGGCATCCGCATCGGTCTCTACCCCCACCTTCATGGCCTTCAGGTCCTCCCGGACTCGCCAAAGGCTCGTCGCGATCTCTTCCGCGAGGTCAACTCCCATCGTCCATGTCCGGTTCTCGATCGCGCGAACAAGCTCCATGTATCGGCTGCCGTCCCAGAGCTTCTTACCGACCACGAAAGATCTGTTCTCGAGACCGACGATGGCGACCTTGAGGTCTGCAACGGCTTTGTCAAGTGCCAGATAATCCACGACGCCGCCTCGAGGGACTTCGACACGTCCGTTGACATCCAGCGTTCTTAGGAAAAGGTCATTCGCATCCGGGTAACTCGGGTGTTCGAGATGGGGACCGATCAGTATGAGAGCGCCGTTGCCGAACGAGCACTTAACAGAAGCAACCTTGTCAATGACGACATTCTGTGCGAGCACCCTACTCATCTGGAACTCGGTCTTCTCCGTGAAGCCCCTGTACCTCGCGAGCACTTGGTCCTCATCGGGTTCCTTGAATATCGGTCCTCCATAGATGGGCGCGAGCAGCTCCTTCCCATCCCATTCGACCACGACCTCTCCCCTGACAGGGTGCACGATGGAGCAGGATCCGTAGGGCACAGCAACTCTCGTAGGCACTCCCGACAAGTCGTGAATCCTCTGATCGATATTCTCTATCCTCGTCCTCGAGAGGTTGAACTCAGAGAACGGGCCCAGCTTGGAGGGGAGCGGGAGGTACGCGCCCGCGCATATGCCGACGTACATGCCTCCTCCCTCTATGAACTTCCTGAGGGTTCGAAATCCGTTTCCAGAAAGTGACTCGGCGATCCTGAACCCGTCGCCTCCTGACACGATCGCGCAATCTGTCCCGGCACCCAGATGAGGGACGAATTCGCGCGCGTCTAAGAAACGGACATCGTTGACTCCTTTTGCTTCGAAGAGGTCCGCAAGCCAAGTCCAGGAATGCGATGAACCTTGGCCGGCATAGACAGCTATCTCCCCTCGACGAGTCACATCTCAGGCCCACGCACATGCTCGGCAATAAAACAGTCGCTGATCATCTGGATGGCAGCCCACGATACAGAAAGTGTTATAGACGACCTTGACTTATGTCGCGGCGCAAGGGCCCATGGTCTAGTGGTTATGACGTCTGCTTGACACGCAGAAGTTCACCGGTTCGAATCCGGTTGGGCCCACTCCACCGTCAGGCCAGATAATTATCCTCTGATTCCAGACACACCGATTTCCCGGTTGATTGAGTTCAGATCTCAATTCTCTGGCTTTGAACATGTTTGGGCCCCTTCGAGCCCAATCAACGATGTTACTACGAGACGCTGAAACCCGAAGCACCCTTGTGTTCAAACAAGGACCCTCGCACACTTGGATCTCTTCAGCGATTCGACTGGGCTGTCATTCCAATCCCTAGACTCTCAGACTGAAGTAGCGACCGCCATATCTTCGAAGTCAGGGTTGGAGCGTCCGTTGCGAGCTGAAAACGATATAAGTGTCGTGAATGCATTAGAGAACGGGTGCGCAGAATGGTTGTGTTCAGCATCTCGATGGGTTCGAAGGAGCTAAAGGATTTCGACGAGACGTGGAAGGCGTTGGGCTATGCTAGTCGGTCAGATGCCATTAGAAATGCTGTTCACAAGTTCGCGGCGCAAAACAAGTGGACAAAGATTACTAGTGAATCCGAGCACTTCCTGATATCGATAGTATACGAGAGCAAGAAGAAGCATAATGTGCATGAGGTGATGCACGACTTTGCGGATGTGATACATAGCTCGATGCACACTCACTTCAATGACACCTGCGTTGAGCAGCTTGTTCTCCGAGGAGACACCGGAAGGGTGCAGGAGATGCTCGGTCATCTGGCTTCCCTCAAAGAAGTCCGAGTCTGCAATTGTATAGTCTGAGTTGCTTGTTAAGAATGCCACGGAGTGTTAGCACAGATGGCTTATAAGCCGTAGTAATCATGATTGATGATGAGTGGTGAAGAAGAGGGCTGCGCGAGCTGCTCCTGCGCTGAGGATTACGAAGCGGACGTGAAGGAAGAAGCTGAAGAGCGTCAAAGGGACATCGCGCTGATTGCTCTGGGGTTGGCTCTCACCGTTCCAATATTCATAGTCGAGATTTTCTTTGAGTCTCGGTATAGTCCCTTCGTCTTGCTTGTGTTAGCTGCTCCCGTCCAGTTTCTGGTCGGATGGAAGTTTTATGTCGGAACGCGCCAGGCCATCACTAATCGCTCCCTGGATATGAACGTCCTTGTTGTTACAAGCACCTCCGTTGCCTTTGCGTATAGCGTCGTAACCGTCTTCACGGGTGGAGTAACGTTCTTCG
>Ga0154903_161_pt1 | contig 89052 bp, 79 predicted proteins | sample Rifle2008BG19ft_FD_105584 | JGI IMG/M metagenome (GOLD analysis project Ga0154903, IMG submission 105584) | Euryarchaeota archaeon RBG_19FT_COMBO_56_21
TCCCATGATGCAGAGGGCAAAGACGGCAGTCAGGGTCCCTCCGATCGCAATGTCGCCGATAGTAATCCTGCCCGTACGAACCACCGCCGGAGAATGCTAGCGTCGGCTGGCCTGAAATAGGTTGCGGAGGGAGGCCGTAACGAGGACATTTTTTAAAGTGGATGAACCATTCGTCGGCACGGGGACGGCTTTGATCAAGATAGGTGTGAATGGTTTCGGAAGGATAGGCAGGAACTTCTTCAGGGCTGCGCTCGCCAGTGGCGACTACGGCAAGGAGTACGACATCGTGGCAGTGAACGATATCGCGCCCATCGACCAGCTGGCATACATGCTGAAATGGGATTCGGTCTATGGCAAGCTGGACCGCGAGGTCAAGGCCGAGGGGACTAGCATCAGAGTGGGAGACAGGAGGTTCGAAGTGACGCAGGTCAAGGACCCCGCCGAGATCCCGTGGAGGAAGTTCGGCGTCGACGTTGTCATCGAATCGACGGGGCTCTTCACGGAGAAGGAGAAGGCTGCGAAGCACCTGACGGCAGGGGCGAGGAAGGTCCTGATATCAGCCCCTGGCAAAGGGTCAGACGTGACCATCGTGCTTGGCGTCAACTATGACATGTACGACAAGTCCAAGCACAGCATCGTGTCGATGGCATCCTGCACGACTGGGAGTCTTGCGCCTCCAGTGAAGGTGATCAACGACCGATTCGGCATCGAGAAGGGCATGATGACGACGATCCACGCATACACTGGCGACCAAAGACTGGTCGACGCACCCCACAATGACTACAGAAGGGGCAGGGCGGCCGCAGTCTCGATCATTCCCACGTCGACCGGAGCTGCGAAGGCGATTGGGGAGGTCATACCAGAAATGAAGGGCAAGCTGAACGGCTTCGCCCTCAGAGTTCCCACTCCCTGCGGTTCCGTCACTGACCTCAGTTTCACAACGAAGCAAGAGGTCGCCGCAGAAGACCTCAATGCAGCACTCAAAGAGGCAGCTGACGGCAGGATGAAGGGGATCATGGAGTACTGCACCGAGCCGATCGTGTCCATCGATGTCGTCGGGAACACTCACTCTAGCATCATCGATTCGCTCTCGACCATGGTCATCGGCGGAAAAGGCAACTTTGGGAAGATACTCTCGTGGTACGACAACGAGTGGGGCTACTCGAACAGGCTCATCGAGCTATCGCAGAAGTTGCTCTGACCGACTGCCCCTGAGGGCGGGTCTAGGATGTGATTATGGCCTGTACCTGTTCAGGCTGACATACTCCACTTCCTGCTCACTGACCCTTCCGAGGAGTATCTCCTTCTTCACCCCATGCGCGAGCCTGACTGCCCTGCTGACCTCGGGCCACATAGCGGTGTAATCCTTGGGCACCGCGTGGACCAGATACCGCGCGTGCTGTTTGCCCGGGTCTCCCTCATATGCTCGGAAATGGGAGCCGTACTTGAACCCCGTTTTGACGATCAGACCCTTAGCCTTCAGATCCTTGAATGCGTCCAAGCGGAGATCGAAATCCGGCTGCAGCTCCCTGGCGCGCTTCTTGAGAGAGCCTGTCGTCACCGGTCTGCCGGTCTTGGCATCCGAGAGCTTCAGCGCTCCCAGCTCTCCGAGGAAAGTGGCCTCGATCAGAGACAACTGCAACGTTGGTCCTATCGGCTTGCCGAAGTTGTGGCTGCTGTGCAGCGCCATCACGCTCTCCGCGTCCGTGACCAGGACGCGGTCCGCCATGAGCAAACCGCTCGAGGTTTTCGAGACGTCAACTGCGCTGAGCCTGCCCTTAGGGGTCACACGCCTGACCTCGTAATAGGTCACATCGCTCTCCTCGTCGACAACGGCCAAGAGTAGCTTCTTCCTTACGTCCGCCGTGTGGCTCAGATGCTCGAGCATCTCGCCAAGATCGAAGGTCCATCTCTCTGAGATGGCCGCGACCCACCACTTGCTGGGCGTCTTGTTGGGAGACCCGCCCCTTGGGAATACCCTGAAATCAAGAGGGGGTTGGCTGAACTTCACTACATATCCGCGCTGCCTCAGCTCTCTGAAGACCAGGTACCGTATCTCGAATCCATCGGAGCTCTTGTGCGCGAGCCTGATGAGGTCACCAGCAGCCCACTTCTTCCCTTCGGACTCCACTTCGAGTCTGGTCGATTCCACAAGGTAGATGGCCTCCATGAGGTCGAGCTTGAGGCTTCCGCCTGGTTGCGGGACACCATAGTACCCCTTGTTGTGGATCGTGCTGGCCTCTGATTGATCCTCGACGATGACCGACGTGCCTTGCAGGATTCCGGGCATGCGCGCGCCATATTGCGGTCATTGGTTATTACAGTAAGGCAGCAGAGCGAGCCATGGATACAGTCCGCGAGTGACCGATGAGGTCCTAATTCGTTCCACGCAATTCTTATATAGAAGTGCTAACCTATTCTTCCACACATCAAGAAACCTGTTCGAAATGCGGAGGTGAAAACCGTGATCAGAAGGAGAGAGAAAAAGGAAGGACTTGTGCCCAGAGGCTACTGGGAATCGACCTTGGCGAACCCGATGGCGGTCATGTCTAACATGGACCGCATCTTCGACGACTTCCGGTCGGAATGGGAGAGCTTGTTCCTGCCGTCCAGGAATTTCGTCTCGGACCTTACGAGGGCGCCGCTAGTGGACCTCGCTGACAATGGCAAGGAATATGTCGTGAAGGCAGAGGTCCCGGGCCTGAACAAGGACGATCTGACCATCGAGGTCACAGAGAACAGCGTCGAGATCTCGGGCGAGACCAAGGCCGAGGAGAAGGAAGAGGACAAGTCCAAGGGCTATATTCGTAGGGAGAGGAGGTACTCGAGTTTCTACAGATCGCTTCCGCTCCCGGAGAGCGTGCTGACGGACAAGGTGGACGCTGAGCTCAAGGATGGCGTTCTGACCGTGAAGCTTCCGAAGGCAGCCCCTCCAGAGAAGAAGACCAAGAAGATCAGCGTGAAGTAATCTGGCTTCGAGGCCCTCTTCTGCCCAAACCTTTTCGCTTCAGGTCGTTCTTGGCCTGATTGGGATTTCACTATAACCAGGTGTTCAACATGGCAGCCAAGAAAGACAAGATCCTCAGGGTGGTCCAGGCGAAGTCCTCGGACGATGGCAAGGGAATAGCGAGGGTGGATCCTGCACTCATGCGCATACTGGAGCTGAACCAAGGCGACACCGCCGTTGTCGAAGGGACCAGGGCCACCGCCGTCACAGTCTACACTGGCTATGCGGAGGACGAGAACCGCGGCACTGTCAGGATTGATGCGACCATAAGGAAGAACGCAGGCGTCGGCCTCGACGAGAAGGTTTCGATAAGGAAGGTCGTGCCTAAGCCCGCGACGAAAGCAACTCTGGCCCCAACCCAGCCCCTCAAGATCTTGGGTGGCGAGCAGTACCTATCACAGAACCTGGACGGCCGCCCCATCATGAAAGGGGACTTGGTCGAGGTCAATATCATGGGGAGGAAGTTCGACCTCGTGGTCCAGAGCTTCTCTCCTGGAGCAGAGGTAGGCCTCATTCAGAACTTCACCGAGCTCAAGCTCAGCGAGAAACCTGCGAAACAGGAGATTGCGAAGGGCCCGAAGGTGGCGTACGAGGACATCGGCGGGCTCAAGGACGAGGTGGACAAGGTCAGGGAGATGATCGAGCTGCCACTGAGGCATCCTGAGCTCTTCGAGAAGCTCGGAGTCGACGCGCCGAAGGGCGTGCTTCTGCACGGACCACCAGGGACTGGCAAGACGCTCCTTGCGAAGGCGGTAGCCTCGGAGACGAGCGCGAATTTCACCTCGATCGGTGGCCCCGAGATAATGAGCAAGTTCTATGGAGAGAGCGAGGAGCGCCTCAGGGACATCTTCAAGGAGGCGCAGGAGAACGCTCCGAGCATCATATTCATAGACGAAATAGACTCGATCGCGCCCAAGCGAGACGAGGTCACCGCGGAGACCGAGCGGAGAGTCGTCGCGCAGCTGCTGGCCCTCATGGACGGGCTCGAGGGCAGGGGCAAGGTCGTCGTCATTGGAGCGACGAACAGGCCCAACGCCCTGGACCCGGCGATAAGAAGGCCGGGAAGGTTCGACAGGGAGCTAGAGATAGGCATCCCCAACAAGGACGGTCGGCTCGAGATACTGCAGATCCACACCAAAGGAATGCCTTTGGCAGACGATGTGGACCTGGTGCAGCTCGCTGGCATGACCCACGGCTATGTTGGCGCGGATCTTGCGGCCCTGGCCAGGGAGGCCGCTATGCGAGCTCTGAGGAAGGTATTGCCGTCGATAGACCTGGAGACCGAAACCATCCCAGTGGAGGTGCTCAACAGCCTCAAGGTGACCATGGAGGACTTCATGGGCGCTTACAGGGAGATGTCGCCATCGACGTTGAGAGAGGTGCTGATTGAGACCCCTAACGTCAAGTGGGAGGATGTCGGAGGGCTTGAGGAGCCCAAGCAAGAGCTGATGGAATCCATCGAATGGCCCCTGCGGTACGCGACGCTCTATAGACACATGAGCGCGAACCCGCCCAAAGGAATCTTGTTGTACGGGCCCCCAGGAACAGGCAAGACCCTGTTGGCGAAGGCCGTCGCCACGGAGAGCCAAGCCAACTTCATATCGGTCAAAGGGCCAGAGTTCCTGTCCAAATGGGTCGGGGAGAGTGAGAAGGCAGTCAGAGAGACCTTCAGGAAGGCCAAGCAAGCCGCCCCATGCGTGATATTCCTAGACGAAATCGATGCGATCGCCCCCGTGAGGGGAACGTCACACGACTCGGGCGTGACAGAGCGCGTCGTAAGCCAGCTCCTTACAGAGATGGACGGACTCGAGCCGCTTCACAACGTAGTTGTCATAGCCGCAACCAACAGGCCAGACATCATAGACTCAGCGCTCATGCGCCCTGGCAGATTCGACCGGATAGTCTACATCGGACCTCCCGACCTGGAGGCCAGGAAGGAGATCCTCAAGATACACACGAAGGACAAACCGCTTGAGAAGGATGTTGATCTGGACAAGCTCGCGACGAGGATGGAGAACTTCACGGGCGCGGAGATCGCGGCTGTGTGCAATGAGGCCGTGATGCTCGCCATCAGGGACTACGTCCTCGAGGGGAAGGACCTTGACGAGCGGAAGATCAAGCAGCATAAGGTCGGCATGAAGTATTTCGAGAAGGCCCTGCAGAACATCGAGCCGATGAGCGAGACGGATCTGAAGAAGTACGAGCAGCTCAGCTTCAACGCCATGTATCGCTAGGAGCTTGAGACCGAAAGAGTATTACGCTGTCTGGCAGAATGAGGATAAAGAATGGCAACGAACCGAGAGGACCTGCTGGGCAAGATCAGGGGTGCGCTGGCGAAGGCCGGTTTCTTCGTGTCCGACCCCCACAACATACGGAGCATCAGCTTTGATGTCATCGCCCGCAGGGACAAGCAGCTGCTCATAATCAAGGCCCTGACGAACATCGACTCCATATCATCGGATGACGCGGATCAGCTGCGAACCCTCGCGACCGCCCTCGGAGGCAGTCCGATGGTCGTGGGCCTGCATTCCAGCTCCGGCAAGCTGGAGGACGGGATACTGTACTCACGATTCGGCATACCTATCATCTCCGAAGCGACCTTCCACGAACACATACTCGAGGGAGTGCCCCCCTTCGTATACGCGGCTCCTGGCGGACTGTATGTCCGCTTGGACGGCGAGCTGATCAGGAGGATCAGGGAAGAGAGGAACATCTCGCTCGGAACGCTGGCCGAGATGGCCGGTGTGTCGAGGAAGGCCATTCAGATGTACGAGAGTGGAATGGGCGCCATGATCGAGATCGCGGCCAAGATAGAAGAGTTCCTGAAAGAGCCCGTGGTGATGCCCCTCAATCCGTTCTACTACTCGCCCGAGGTCGCGAAGACTCTGCAGACCTTCGACAAGTTCAGTGGGTTCAACAGAGACATCTTCGAGATGCTCCGAGAGCTGGGATACTCCGTCGTGCCGACTATCAGGTGTCCCTTCGACGCTTTGGCGAAGGAGGAGGACCTGCTGTTGCTAGCAGGCATCGGAGAGAACGCCCAGATGATCGAGCGCAAGGCGCGCGTAGTCGGCAACATATCAAGAGTCACGGAGAAGAAATCGGTCATCTTCGTCAGCCAGAGGATAACCACGAAGGACATAGGGGGAACGCCCCTGATCACAGGAGACGAGCTGAGGAGGGCGGATGACGCCGACGATGTCCTCGAGCTCATACTGCAGCGCGAGAAAAGGAAGAAGTGAACCCGTGGACACGATCTCTCTTGGCGAGTGCGAAGTGCATATCCTTGGCGTGATCAAAGGCCTGAAATCCGAAGCAGAGAAGGTCAGAAAAGCGTTCGAGGAGGTCAGGCCGGAAAAGGTCCTCATATCGCTCTCGAAAGAGGAACTGGAGGGCCTCAGAAACATCCCTGAGGACTTCGTCCCGGAGCTCTCCCGTTACGAAGAGATCTACGCCGAAGGGCTGGGAAGGTTCGGCGAAGTGGCAGCTCCCCCGCCATGCTATGTCGCCGCGCTCGAACTCAGCGAGCACTTCGGGGTGCCTCTTCTCCCGATCGACATGGACGAGCAGGCCTATACCGAACTATACTGCGCCGCTGTCGGTGGGGGAACGCTGTTCAGACATTCGACAAGAACCTGGCTCATGAAGAGGAGGAAGTTCAGCCTCGAGAGTCCCGAGGCATTCGTATTGGCCTGGGACAGGGCCGTGAACAACCTCGACGGATTCAGGATGATCGAAGAGAAGCGCGCAGAGCGGATGGCCAAGGACATACGGAAGGCGGCCGCAGAGTCGAAGAAGCTGCTGGCCGTCATCGAGCTGGAGAGGGCAAGAGACGTCGTCGAGCTGCTCAATCAGAAGTCAGAATAAGAAGAGAATGGGTTTTGTAGGGTTTGCCAGCACGCGCCACAGCGACTGTCTAGGCGGGCGGGATTAGGTTCGCCACCAGCGCGATCGTGACCCACGGGTCCTTCGCTTGCCCGACCGGCGGATCGATGGTCCAGGTCTTGACGCTGAAGTACCTCCAGTACGGTTCGTTGCCCGTCCAGAGGTTCATGAAGAACCCGATATACGTGTTGTAGGTCGTAGTGGAAGTGTAGTTCGTCGCCAGTATGTCCGAGTATCCGTCCCCGTTGATGTCCACCACGTCAAAGACCGTCGGCGCAAGGTTGGTGAAGTAGCCGTTCTCCTCCTTTGTAGCTGACGAGTAGAAGAAGGAGAGCGTGGTCCCTGGATAAGCAGTATCAGAGGAAAAGGATCCCGTGACTGCCTGCCATGATGTGCCGCTTACGTGCCTGTATACTTTCCATCCGGAGTAGGCGGCCTGCGTGTCGTGATGTCTTGCGACCACCACTTCCAGCCTGCTTCCCCCTCCGCCGTCAATGTCACCAGCTCTGACGGATCTCCATATGTACGACGCGTCGGTGACGACGGCGTTCCCAGTATAGCCTCCGAACAGATCTGAGTACACGGCCAACAGGTCAACTTCGAGCTTCTCCCGTATAGCGGCGCTGTCAGCGTTCGACCTCGAGTCGGTGAACCTGATGTATATCGCCTTACCCATGCATGCTCCTGGCAAGCTGTAGTTATAGTATTCCCAGGAACCGCTGAAGTCGTCGATGATGATGACCGGTATGAATGTCAGGCCATCAATGGAGTACTGGACGTAGAACGACTCTACAGGGGTCCCTCCTTCCGTGCCCGAAATCCTCGCGCGCAGCCTGAGCTGGATGTCAGGGCTGTTCGGCAGGGTGTTGGTCTTCATCGTGATGTTCAGCCACCCATGAGGAGCGGCCTCGACCAACGTGTTCTCGTACACCGTCATCACGTTTCCGTCGGCAACGTTGAGATTGGTGAAACCGGAGTAGGATCCTGCTCCAACAGCCGGCGTATAGCCCGGCGCGCCAGTGTCTATCGTATACGGAGTGCCCAAGGATTCGGTGTAGTAGTTGACATTCACACTGTTGGCCGAACCGGCCCAAGCCGCCGCAGTCGTGTCCGCGGCCAGTATGTCAAGATGACCATCGTAGTTCATGTCCGCGATATCCATATCGACTGTAGTGCCCGTGGAGTATTTCCATCGCTCCTTGCCCTCAGTGTCTCTGTATGGCCTCAGGTACTGATCATAGGAGTACTTGAGGTCGTAGATCGTGATCTTGTTGCTGGCAAGGACCACCAGATCTGCTCTGCTGTCGCCGGTCATGTCCTCGAGCGCGATCTTGTTTATCGGAGCTGTCCAGCCCTTTGCTGCCGGGGCAGAGTATATCCACCCGCTTGCCCCGTAGGTTGTGTTGAATATCACTATCTGGTTGTTCGAGTTCGCATACGCGAAGTCCTCACGGCTGTCGCCGTTCACGTCTCCGAATGCTATCCAGACTATGCGGTAGGTAATGCCGTCCTTCCTCGGGACCGAGCTACCGGACTGCCAAGTTCCGAAGGTATCCAACGTGTTCTCGAAGAACAGGAGCTGGTTGCTCGATGCGAAGGCTATGAGGAGGTCCTTGTCGCCATCGCCGTCCGTATCTCCGGAGGCCATCGCAGTAACGGTGTAGTCGGTGCTGGAGCCGGGTGTGCTCTCAGACAGCCAGAGTACACGCGACGAGAACAGGTTGTTGTTCTGAACGTAGAACGCATACTCTCTGGTATTGAAATTGCTGTTGCCGGACGCCATGCCGGATGTGCCCAAGAAGAAGTCGGCCCTTGTCCCAGCGCCCTTGATGTACACCTGTTTGCTGAGGTAGTACATTCCCTCGTTCGTATCGTTGAACCGCGAGATCTCGACTGTGTAAGAGTTCGTGCCCGGAGCCCACTGCAGACCATTGTTCAGCCGCAGGTCTATCCAGAACCAGTAGACTGTTCCGTTCAACCGGTACATCGAGGACATCATGCTTCCCGCTGGAGGCACGCCGTACAGCTCGGAGGAACCTGTCATGTCCGTGATCCGTATCTCAGCCACATTCGGCGCCGGGGGATTGTCCGTGTTCAGAACCTCGATCTGGACGTATATCTTACAGGAGTCTCCAGATGACACTTCGTAGGGTGTCGTCCGCGCGCCCCACACGGATGACCAGGTTCCGTCCTTGTACAGCGTCATCTCAGGAACCCACGTTATCGTGGAGTTGTCGAGGTTGACAAAGATCATGACCTTGTCATCGTACGCCTCTTGCAGCTGGCCAGCCTCCTGTTCCGGGGCAAGATAGAAGAAGAAAGTGAATGCGGTAGGCCAAAGGTTCGCGGTCGAGAACTGGCATTCGAACACCGATGCGCTGCCGACGGTGGTGAGCCGGTAGAATGGCGCGTCTTCCGTGCTGCTGCCATTGAATTGGATCACTGCGTCGTTGCCCGTGCGGACGTCCTTGAGCTCCACCTCGTTCAGGCCTTCGACGTTGTTTATCTCGGTGCTTGCAAAACGAATGAAGACAAGGTCGTCCACCTGGAACACAGTCGTCGGGTTGTTGGTGTCGGCTACTCCCAACGCCCTGCTTCCGTTGAACAGCTCTGGGTAGACACCGTAGCCAGCCCTTCTCTTCCAGAAGTTCGTGAGGTATGAAGGCAGTCCTCCTGACTCCTCGGTTGGGATGTCGGCGGGGTTGATGATCGTGTTGGTCGGGATCTGGGTGACGGTCATGACATAGGTAGAAATGGATTCGTGTGCAGCAAGGTCCTTGGCGTGTATGTAGATGACCTTGCCGTCCAGATCGGTCACGTTGACCTGAGAGTCCCATATTCCCGTGAAGTTCCACCAATAGACACTGCCGGACGACCCATCGTATCCACCGGAGAAATCAACATCCGCGATCGTGGATGCATCGATCCATATGCTCGTTCCGGCGGTGTCTAGGTCGCCATCAGGGTCGGTTATCGTGACGAACAAGGTGAAATCGTCCCATTCCTTGACCGGGTCAGGGGTCGGTGTCGACCAGTTCGAGTCTGTGTACCTCTGGAGTATCATCGGAGGGTTGCCACCAGTGCCGCCACTGACCTGAGACGTCCATACCATCATGTGGTTCGACATGTCGATGACGGTGACCACTATCTTGCTCGTGTAGGATGTGTTCTCCAGTACGAGCATCCAGGACATGCCGGTCTTCCATGATCCCGTTCCCTTCAGACCGGTCGCAGGATCGTATAGCCCGTGCGTCGAGCTCGACATATTGTAAACGTCAGCGATCTCGTCGACCTCGACCATAACTGTCGTGACCGCTGCGCGCATGACGGCTCCGCCTGCGTGCGTGACAGTCAGGTTGGCCTTCGTACCGCCTGACCAGAACGTGACACTGGCAGAGAAGTCCGCCTTCGTGGCCTGTTCAGGAACGGGCATCTGCTGCACAAATGCGATTATGCTGCTGAACAGAACAACCGTGATCATCAGGATCATGATGTTTCCGACGACCTCGGACACACCACTGTCCTCCTTCCTAGGCTTCGGCCTCCAAGATTCCAAACTCATTGTCTCGGTCCTCCGGGGGGAGAGAGAAATCACTCTGCAATTCTGACCGAATCAACGTGATGGAGCGTATATAAACGTGTTGCGGTCATTACCAACTACCAGTTGGGAATTCGCTGATGTCGCAACTCAACAGCAGCGGCATCACGATTATATAAGCTCAGAAGCATCACAAACACTGATGCCTGATGAAGGCCAGCTGAGCGTGAACGACAGGGTGCTTCTGCACCTGTTCAGGTTCGCGACTGACGTCCCGCCCGAGGAGTACCCGCCGGAGAGCACACAGGCTGGAATCGCAATTGCCGTGGGAATATCGCGCACGCACGTGCCGCGCGCAGTCAAAGGGTTGATCAAGGACGGTCTTGTGTCGGAGATCACGGCGAGGGTGCGGGGGCACGAGAGACGTATGAACGTATATGTTGTGACCGCGGAGGGGATCGCCGCCTCGGAAAGGCGTTGGCAGGAAGCCCTCGAATCCCAATACAATGTCGTCAGCGAAGGCGCCCCCTCGAGGATGCAGGGGAAAGAAATCGAGAAGATCATTGGCAAGAAACGCGCGGTCGCTGCGGTGTCCCAGATGAGGGACGGCGTCGTACGACTAGATGAGACCCGTAGAGCTCCTTTCAGGGACTTGAGAGAGGCTCCTCCGCTGGAGCATTTCTACGGCCGGGAGACTGAGCTGCGCTCAATGGATGCATTCATGGACTCCGACGCGAAGATGCTCATCGTCCTGGGAAACAAAGGATACGGGACGACGACCCTCACGAGGAAATTCATAGAATCGCAGGATGAGGAGGACGTCCTGTGGGTCTCCCTGAATCCCAATACCTCGGCCAGGGATCTGGAATCCAAGATGATCGAATTCGGCCGGAAGGTCAAGAAACAGGTTGAGGGGCTCAAGGATGTGCTCGCGATTGAGAACTTGGTCATTGTGCTCGATGACTACTACACGGTTACTGAGGAAGTTGTGGAGTTCTTCGCGCGGCTAGTCGAGAACGGCGGGGGGGCCAAGATAATCGTCGACGCGAGACAGGAGACGCCCGCGTATAACAGATTCTACCAGCGGAAGCACGTGGAAGGAGGCATGGTCTCCGAGCTGGCAATGAAAGGACTTGATGATGCTAGCGCCAAGAGACTCCTTGGGAACGACAAGATCGAGAATGATGCGCTGCGGAGGATCATCATGATCACGCATGCCCAGCCGAGCGTCCTGAGGATGTTGAAGGAAAACGACTTCAGCGGACTGAAGGAGAACACCGTCTTCACTCCTGAGGAGATTAGATATCTGTTTTTCCTCAAGGACAAGTGCCAGTAGCAATGCCTACCACTCGATGCCTTTCCTGGCCTCGAGGCCCTGGTCGAACGGGTGCTTCTTGCTCTCGATTATTGACACGTAGTCTGCATACTCGACGAATTCGATGGGCGCGTTCCTCCCCGTGAGGACGACCTCGATGCCCTTGGAACGATCTCTGAGGAGCCTCAGCACCTCCCCTGCGGATACGAGTCCGAAGGAGACGGCGGGGTTGATCTCATCGAGAATGAGTAGCTCGCATTCGCCTTTCTCGATAACCACCTTGGCGACCGCCATTGCGTCGGCTGCAGCCTTCTTGTCGCCATCAGAGACTTCTCTAGGGTTCACGAATCTGCCGGTCCCGAACTGTTCGACTCTGATGCCCTCCAGCTTCCTGGCGGCAAGTACCTCGCCTGTAGTCTCTCCCGTCTTCATGAACTGTATCACATGCACTCTCAGCCCGTGACCAACCGCCCTTAACGCGAGGCCGAAGGCAGCTGTTGTTTTCCCTTTGCCTGGTCCGGTTATGAGGTGTATTTTGCCTAATTCGTCCCGCATTTCTACCGCGTACCACAAGGGCGTGCTACTAGAAAAACGGCTCTAGCCCGAGCCGCCCTGGCTGGGGACACGACCGTTCTCGCTAGGGAGCGAGAACTCCCTCTCGAGCAGGCCGAGCTGCGTAGTCTCGAAAGTCCTAGGGTCGATGGGCACGATCAGGAAAGAGCCCGACATCGCCACCTCTTCGTTGGTCAACTGAATCGCCTTCATGACCGCCCCGAAACCGTTCTCGGTCACGAGGTATTCCAGCCCGTCGAGCAGTACTGCGGCTCCCGCGTTAGCCTTGATGAAATCGGATATGGTCCCGTGGATCTTCATGAGCCTTGTAGGCTCGAGGCTGATGACTCCCCCTGTCGGCTTCGAAGCCTTCGCGATCCACATGATTGGGCAGTCTAAGCCGTGCACTTGCTGAACCCTGTTCGGGTGGCTCCGGGTTATCACGAGACCTCTATGGCCTTCGGCTAGGAGTTTTTTGAAGGCCGCATATGCTCGTACAACCCCCTTGTCGGTGTAGAGGTACGAGCTCCCGCCCTTCAGGATTGTCTCCTCCGTGTCGCTCATAGCTCCTGTCTACCTCAGGCCCGCCTGGACCGCCAGCCCCTCGTCAGTAATGTCGATCAATTGCCTTCCGGTCGTGTGCTTCGTCCCCCTCATCTTGAGGACCTCGAGGAACTTGCGCCTCACCTTCTCCTCTTCTGGGTATGATAGCATGATGACGCCGTCGACCATATAGGATTCCTGGCTGTGGGAGATGTCCTCGTACGACATCTCGGCCGTGACGAGTGTGACGCAATTGAACGCCTTCAGGTATGCGAACAGCTCGTGCATGAACTCCCTGGTCTCGCCCCGCCACTGCAACATGTCTGTCATGGGTGTGATCGGGTCGATAGCTATCCTCTGGGGTTGGTACTGCTCGATCTTCTTCTTGATAATGTTCAACATCTCGCCAGGGTTCTTCAGCAGCGTCGGGCCAATGTCGATGAAGCTCACCATGCCCCTCTCGACCTGCTCCTGGCTGTAAAACGAGAACGATGACAAGAACTTCTGGACGAGCCACTGAGGCTCGGATATGGCAGTGATGTAGAGGCCCTTCTCACTCTGCTTGGCCCCGTGGAATAGGCTCTGGACCGCGAATGTGGTCTTCCCGGTACCTGGCTCTCCGGCGACGAGGATGGCGGCCGGGAACGGAAACCCACCCTGGAGCATGCCGTCCAAACCAGGGATGCCAGTCGTCTTGCGGGTCATCTCAGAGCACCTCTGTGTCGATGACGAACACGCATCGGTCATCTCCCTTCGACACGCACTTCCGCTCGTGACAGTAGACATCCTTCCCTGTGCGCTCCTCGAAGACCTTGGCCAGTATTCCTCTCAACATATGACAGGTTGGGGAATCGGCGCTCGAAGCCTCGACGGCGCCCACGACGGAGATTGTGTCGCCCTCGAACGATATGTCCGTGGCCCAGCCTTCCTTGATAAGCACTTCTCTGATCCTTACGAGCTCTGTGCCTGCAGACCTGAGCAGACTGTCACCGATTATGCGACCGCTCCGGTAGAACATGCCATGGGACGCAAATGTCATGACGGTCTCAAACAGTCGTTTGATTTCCAAGAGCTCTTCCCTGCGAAGCTTGATGCTGCGCTCTGGTTGCTCCATAATAACACCTGGTCGGGGTTGGCATCTATCTGTAAGTCGAGACTTATATCTTTTGGTTTGGGACTCTCCCTGTGATATTGGCTGGCTCGGACAGGTTAATCTACTTCCAGGCTCTTCCGAGTTGTCGTGTTAGAGGTCGAGGTCAAGTATCGTTCGCCAGGTAACGACATGGTTGAGAAGGCCTTGGTACGGCTGGGGGCGAAGAAGATCTCGGAAGGGGTCATGGAGGACCTTTATTTTGCACATCCGAACAAGGATTTCGGCAAGAGCGACGAGGCCCTCAGGCTAAGGAAGAGGTCGGACGGGGCGGAGCTCACGTACAAGGGCGCGCGGATGGCGATGCAACACACAAAGGCAAGAGAAGAGGTCACGCTGAGGACCGACAGCCCGCTGACAGTTCAACGGATCCTCGAAAGGCTCGGTTTCAAAGAAGCCTATGTGGTTCGGAAGTCGCGAACCACTTATCAGCTCGACAAGCTCAGGGTCGAAATCGACAACGTTGAAGGCCTAGGCGAGTTCATCGAGCTCGAGGTGATGACAGAGGCGCCCGAGAGGGGCGCAGCGCTGATGGAGATCGCTAGGAAGGAGCTGGTGCTTGACAAGATCGAGCCCAAGACCTATCTGGAACTCCTGATTGAGAAGGGCATTCCTAAGGAAACGGACAAGAAATGATCTCCAGGCGAGGTGGACTCCTCGCCTATGGTTTCGGATACGGCTGTGATCCGTGCCCTATAAGGACGATATCAGAGTTTGTTGATCTTCTCCGTGACGAACGCCTTGATGGCTGGGTCGTCAGGAATCGTTATCGACTTCTTGTACTTCTCGCTTCCGTCCGGAAGGAAGTATCCCCTGGACACCGAGATGAACTCGCTGACTCCTTCGTCGGTTATTGCCTTCTTTCGCGCCACCTCTAGGAAGTTGTTCTTCCCAAATGGGATCTTCTCAGCGCTCAGCGTCTCGAATTGTACCTTTGTTTCCTTCTCATCATCCATTAGGTTGCCCCCATGCGAAGTAGGCATCCCTCGAATATTGTCTCTTGATATAAACGTTCGTCACTGATTCGAGCATTGGAACGACGAATTGCCTCATCTGGACGTACGTGCAAGCCGCGAATTCAACGTACGCTGAAACGATTCGACGAGAGATGTTTCCCACAGGAATGAGATAATGTAATATAGAGACGAGAATCTACTTGCGACCAGTGTCAGAATCTACTGTGCCCCAGCAAGGACCAATCTCTCAGGAGTTCTGCAGATTCTGTGGGGCTCAGACACCCACATCTGGCAACTATTGCTCCAGATGCGGGGCGATGAGCGGACAAGCGATGCAGTTGGGCATGCCACCTGCCGGAAATCGACAGATATTCAACTACATGGGGCCCGTGAAGAAGACCGATTTTCGGCTCGTGGTCAAGACCATCTCCGCATTCATCATGCTCACATTCCTCGCCCAGCTCGCGCTTTCTCTCGGTACGCTGCTCTACGGGGCAAACCTGGTCGTCCCTGATATCCTGGACACCTGGTCAGGATTCACGCTGTTCATAGTCGTGCCGGTTATGGTAGATCTCTTCACAATCTCTGGCTACGTCCTGCTCTCATACTACATGTTTCTAGTGTTCGCCATATTCGTGAGCTGTGTCTGGATATTCTTGACCAGCTTTCAAAGGTTCAAGAACGAACTGACTATGAAGGCGAAATCACGCGAACACAGTGCTCTATTTGATACAGTAGGCCTTCTGTTCGCAACGGTATTCTTCTCGGCCATCATCGGTCTCATCGTGAACCCGTCCCCCGAGGATTTACCGAGCACGGACTCGGTCTCGGAGATGCTTTTCGTGCTGGCCAACGCATCGGTCTGGGAAGAGATCGCGGTGAGGGTGCTGTTCATCGGACTTCCGCTCGTGCTCGTGGATCTCGCGAGGAGAGAGCGCCAGAAATACTGGTACTCATACGCCATCGGCGGTGGAATGTCCATCGGGACACCGGAGACAATCCTCATCGTGGTCTCATCTTTGATTTTCGGCGTTGGTCATTTCACGGGTGGATGGGGCGCCTGGAAGATACTGCCGGCCACGGTCGGAGGGATCGCATTCGGCTACCTATTCCTGAAGTTCGGAATCGCAGCCTCGATCATGATGCATTTCGGAACCGACTACTTGTCGATGCCCTCCGAGGTGACAGGCTCTACAGCGCTCCTTATCCTGACCGGAATCGGAATCCTGGTTTGGCTAGGGGTTGGCGCTGGATTCTTCGTTTACTACACCACGAGAATACTTGAGTTCTTGACTGGAAGGACTTTCTTCGGACCGAAACCGGAGATTTATCCTCAGCCATGGGGATTTCCACCCGCATATCCGTACACACAAACACAGCAATATCCGCCGCAGGCACCATCGGGCGCGTGGCAACAACCTCCTGGTGCTCCGCAGTATCAGCCAGGCCCTTACAGTCATCCTGTGCAATCTTGGTTCACAGACGGATATGTGTGCCCCGCATGCGGGTTCGCACAGGCTCGCTGGGTCAACGGTAGATTCCAGTGCATGAGGTGCGGGAGACTATCATAGGAGAGGCTCGAGGACACTCTTGCTCTCGGCCCCGCTCTCCAGATCCGTCGCCTCGATGATGATATTGCCCTTGTAGGAAAGCTTGAGCACGGAGACGATTTCATCGAGGTTCGCAGAACCTTCGTCAATCCTGTTGTGCTGATCCCACTGGCCGTCGTTGTTGTGCAAATGGACATTCGTGAACCTGTCCGCTAGCTTCAGCATTTCCTCCAGCTCGCCCACAGTGTTCGCGTGTCCCATGTCGAAGCATATCCCCAAGCCGGAGCCTTGAACGACCTCTAGTAGCTCGCTCGCATGCGTGCATGTGGCATTGATGTTAGCTGGCATGTTCTCGACAGCCACGGCAACGCCCAGGTCCTCCGCCGTTCGTGAGATGTCCATGATGGATTCCCTGGTCTTCACGACCGCCCTCTTCTTGTCGAGGAAGGCAATCCCCTGAATGAACCCCGGGTGAATGGTGACCAATGGAATCTCGAGCTGCCTGCACAGGACAAGAGTCTGCTTTATCTCGTTGACCGCTGCGATCCTCATCGGCTCGTGGACGCTGCCAACGTTCACATCACTCAAAGGCGCATGCACTTGAAATTGTAGGTCAAAGGATTCGCGCGCGTGCTTTATGTCGCCCCTGATCAGTTCGAGCTGATCCTCGCCTTCGGACAGTATCTCCCACAACTCGAAGTGTTTGGATATCTCCCCGAGCATATCCAAGAAGGGAGTCTGACAGAATGCTGGAGAGCCAATACCGATCATGATGCATCAATCCTGCGAGTGTCTGGTGCGACAGATTCGATGAGTGCGTCGATGTCGTCCGATTCGAAGGCGACCTCGATGTCCCCTAGAGCGTGGCTTTCCTGGGAGAACGATATTTTGCCGACCGCTGCGACCTGCTTGTTGAGTTTGAAGACTGTTGTCCTATTGATAGTGCCTCGTCTGAGCACAGCGCGCGCGGCGTTCCTGATCCGCTGTCGCTTGAGCAGTTCGGAGAACATCTCGATTGAAGAGGAGGTCCCGTGAATTGGGTCATCTCCCTCGAACTTCACATTTGGGAAGATGCTTCTGATGGCTTTCTCGACTTTGTCCTTGCTCTCGGTCGGATAACACCTTGCGCTGAGCCGGACTATCAACATCAGCCAGCCATGTTAGAAAAGATATTTAAAGACGTCCGCGCTAGGTTTTGCGAAATGAAGAAGCGCATTTTGAAGATCTTCGAGGACAAGGGGATTCTCCTCGACCCAGGCGCGATCGACGAACTCTCAGCCGCCAAGGACGCGATGAAGTGCGTGGACGCGATCCTCAGCGATCCCGAAAGGCCGCTCGTTGTTACCAAGGCAGATGTGCAGTACTATCTCACGTGTCAGCCAGTTAAGCCGAAGGCCACGCCGCCGAAGACAGCCCCTGAGCCAAGGGTCGCATTGCCGTCCATTGAGGCCGAGCCAGGAGAGATCAGGATTCTCAAAGACATCACGGGAGACTCGACCTGCGTTGGAAATGTCATCGACTTCGCCAAGCTGTTCAACGACCGGTTCCAGACCCTGAAGAAGATACTCGCTCGACGAAGAGAGCTCGCAGGGATGATGTCCATCGACAGGGCGAGGAAGATTCAGAAGGATGTGCGCTTCGTGGGCATAGTGAACGATTCGCGGACGACCAAGAACGGCCACACCATACTCGACATCGAAGATGAGGATGATAGGATCCAGGTGCTCATCATGAAGGGCGCCAAGAAGGGCATGGACGCCTTCATCAAGGACGAAGTCCTCGGCATAGTAGGTTCCTTGAGCAAAGATGGGGAACTTGTGATAGCGAAGGATGTCATCCGGCCAGAAGTACCGTTGAACAACTCAATGGCGCCGAACGGGTCGAACGCGATCGTTGCCTTCGTTTCCGACATCCATGTCGGAAGCTCTGAGTTTCTCCCTGATGCGTGGAACCGGTTCGTGGCGTGGCTGAACAAAAACCCAGTTGCAAAGGGCATCGCGTACATCATCATGCCCGGGGACCTCGTAGACGGAATAGGGATCTACCCCGGACAGGAGGATGAGCTATCAATCGAGGACGTCTACGAACAGTACCAGGAGTTTGCCAGGCTCGTGGCCGCCGTCCCGCATAGGATCAAGATCGTCATGATGCCGGGTAACCACGATGCGGTCAGACTTGCGGAGCCCCAGCCCGCCCTGCCGAAGGAGGTGAGCTCGATGTTCGATTCGAGAGTGACATTCGTAGGCAATCCGTGCTACATGGAGATCGAGGGGAGGACGATCCTCGCGTACCACGGCAGGAGCATGGATGACTTCGCGGGCAACATCCCCAACATGTCCCAGATGCGGCCGGCGGAGATAATGAAGGAGATGCTCCGGAGAAGGCACTTGGCGCCCATCTATGGCGACAGAACGGCCCTCGCGCCTGAGCAACGAGACTACCTGGTAATCGACCGCGTCCCTGACATCTTCGTCACGGGACATGTCCACCGGTGCGCCATCGGGGAGTACCGGGGAATCAAGATGATCAACGCGTCTGCATGGCAGGGGCAGACGGAGTACCAGCGGATGAGAAACCAGGTCCCAGAGCCAGCAAGGGTGCCGATGATCGACCTAGGCACTGGGGATATATGGGTTGAGGACTTCTCCTCTTCGTAGGTTCCTGTGAGAGATTTGATATCCGACGACGGGAATTGACCGGCGTGAACGACCTGGACCTTTTCTTCAGACCGAAGTCCGTCGCGGTGATAGGTGCAACTCCGAGCTCGGGGAAGATAGGGAACATCATCATCGAGAACCTCCTCGGAGAGGGCTTCAAGGGCAAGATATTCTTCGTGAACCCGAACTACAAGGAGATCCTTGGGATACCCTGCTACTCGTCTATCCTCGACTGTCCAGGACCCGTAGACATGGCGGTAATCGTCGTTCCAGCGCCGCTCGTGCCCGATGTGATGGAGCAGGTCGGAAAGAAGGGCACGAAAGCCGCGACAATCATCTCAGCAGGATTCTCAGAGGGCAGCGAGGAAGGAAAGGAGAGAGAGAAGGCGGTGTCCGAGATTGCGAGTAAGTACGGCATGCGCTTCGTCGGCCCGAACTCGCTCGGGGTGATTTCCCCCCACTCGAACCTGAACGCATCGTTCGCGAGGGCCTCGCCCATAGCTGGTCCGATCGCTTTCTTCTCTCAGAGCGGCGCGTTCTGCACCGCCGCGATCGAGTACTCCCTTGGAGAGAAGTTTGGGTTCTCCGCATTCGTGAGCTCAGGCAACAAGGCCAATATCGATGACGCCGACCTGGTGTCCTACTTCGCCAGGGATGCGAAGTCCAAGTGCATCGCAGCGTACATGGAATCCACGCGACGGGGGCAAGACCTGTTCAAGGCACTGGACAAAGCCTCCAAGAAGAAACCGATTGTGATCCTGAAAGCTGGTCGGTCAAAACGGGGAGCTAAGGCTGCGAGCTCTCACACGGGAGCGCTTGCAGGGTCGGATGCCTCTTTCGACGCCGTCTTCAAGCAGACGGGGGTCTACAGGGCGAAGACAATGTTCGAGCTGTTCGATGCTGCCCAGGCCCTCGCACATCAGCCACCCATGGTCGAGGACGGTCTCGCAATAGTCACGAACGCAGGAGGCATGGGAGTGATCGCGACCGATTACGCGGAGGAGCTCGGGCTGGAGCTGTCAGAGCTGTCCAAGACGACCCTGGATGAGATCGGCAAGGCCTGTCCCCCGACCTGGAGCTGGGGAAACCCAATCGACATCATAGGGGACGCGGACACAGCGAGGTATGCGAACGTTCTGAAGGTCGTCGGGCAAGCACCCGAGGTGAAAGGGATAATGGTCATAGCGGCGCGACAGGCCGCGACCAATCTTTACGAAACCGCAAAATGGATAGCTATCACGGCGAAGCTGAGCGGAAAACCCACGGTCGCGTGCTTCGCGGGCATAGAGGACCCCGAATCCGAGAACTTCCTGGATTCGAGAGGCATCCCAGTCATGCCAGTCCCCGAGAGGGCGGTCACCGCACTCCACGCGCTCCGAGTCAGAGGAAGCTACCTGAGCAAGAAAGGGCTGCTCGACACTCCTCAACCGAACAGGTCCTGAAGGATTATCACAGCGCCTATGGCGATGAAGACCAAGCTGGAGATGAAGGCGACCAAGACGAGCTTCATCATAGTCTGTCGGTCGTGAAGCATATCAATGAGCGCCATTCGTTCAGACCTCTGCCCTGGCCTCCGCTTTGTTCTTGATCCGCTTCAGTCGGAAGATGTTGTCTCTCTCCATCTCCTCGAGCCTGAATGTGATGAAGCGTTCGATCTCCTCGAGCTCCGGTAGGATCTTGTATTCGAGCGCGTTGACCCGGCGTTTCGTGCGCTCGATCTCCTCCAGCAGCTTCTTCATGGTGGTCTCAAGCTCGGCTGCTTTCACGACCGTCTCGACGAGGTTCTCGTAGGCCTCAGTAGCCTCGTCGATCCTCGGGGAAGTGCCTATGATGCCGTAACCACGTTCCGTGAGAGGCGCGACGATCTTGCTCGACTTGATGTCAGGGACCACGACACCCATCAGGTTCCTGCTCCTGAGCTGTATCTCTGGATGGCCGGTGAGGGCATAGGATGCGGAGCGCACCGCGATGACACCATCGACCGCGCTCGCAATCGCTATCTTCTCGCTGGCTTCCTTGTACCTCCTGGCGATCTCAACTCTGAGGTCCTTTGCCTGGTCGAGTATCTTGAAGAACTCGAGGATGAGCCCGTCCCGCTTCAGCTTGAGGATCTTGTAGCCATTCTGGGTCAACCTGATCTTCTTCTTGACCTCGAGCAGCTCTGACCTGGTTGGCTGTATCTCTCTGACCGGCATTGTGTGCTCACTTCTTCTTCACAGTCGGGTGATACTTCTCGATGAACTTCCTGTCGATCTTCGTGAGTGAGTCCAAGGGCAACATTGATAGAAGCTCCCAGCCGAGTTCGAGTGTCTGCTCGATCGTGCGGTCCTCATCCTTGCCCTGGCGAACGAACCTGTCCTCGAATGCATCCGCGAAGTCCAGGAACTTCCTATCCCTATCTGACAGGGCCTCCTTGCCGACGATCGCGACCAGACCACGCAGATCTCTACCCTCCGCGTATCCGGCATACAACTGGTCCGAAACTGCCCTGTGATCCTCGCGAGTGCGGCCTGGGCCGATCCCTTGCCCCATTAGTCTCGATAGGGAGCGCTCGACGGCGATCGGTGGGAATATTCCTTTCCTGTGAAGGTCTCTGGACGCGACAATCTGTCCCTCCGTGATGTATCCGGTAAGGTCGGGAATGGGGTGCGTGATGTCGTCTCCCGGCATTGAGAGGATCGGGAACTGAGTGATTGAACCTTTCTTGTCCTTGATTCTCCCAGCCCGCTCGTACATGGACGCCAGGTCGGTGTACATGTATCCAGGGTAACCCCGTCTCGCGGGTACTTCCTCTCTCGCGGCCCCGATCTGTCGCAGTGCCTCCGAGTAGTTCGTGATATCTGTGAGTATCACGAGGACGTGCATCCCGAGATCGAAAGCGAGGTACTCCGCGGTGGTGAGCGCGAGTCTTGGAGTCAGCAGCCTCTCGATCGCAGGATCGTCCGCGAGGTTGAGGAACACGACCGCCCTCTTCAGAGCGCCCGTCCTCTCGAAGTCCTTCATGAAGTATTGGGCCTCCTCGCTCGTAATGCCCATGGCGGCGAATACGACCGCGAACTCCTCCTTCCCGCCTAGGACCTTGGCCTGTCTCGCGATCTGTAACGCGATGTCGTTGTGCGGCAGACCAGCACCCGAGAATATCGGAAGCTTCTGACCGCGGACGAGCGTATTCATCCCGTCTATCGACGAGATTCCCGTCTGGATGAACTCCTGGGGGTTGTCCCTGGCCCACGGGTTGATGGCTGCACCGATGATCTCCAGCCGCTTCTCCGGGATGATAGGGGGGCCGTTATCGAGTGGATCTCCAGAGCCGTTCAGTATCCTGCCGAGCATGTCCTTCGCAACGGGCATCTTGACGGTCTCTCCGAGGAACTTCACTCCCGAAGCCCTGTCGATGCCTCCCGTCCCCTCGAACACCTGGACAACCACGACCTCATCAGAGGTATCCAAGACCTGTCCTCTCTTCGTGCTCCCGTCTGGAAGCGTGATCTGCACGAGCTCGCCGAAGCCAATGGGTTCCGTCTTCTCTACGAAGACAAGCGGTCCTGCAATCTGGTTGATGGTGTGGTATTCCTTGGCCATCTGTCTCATCCTCCTAGAGAGGCGAACTGCTTGTCCATTTCTGCGGTGACCTTCTTCAGGTCGGCATCGATCGTCTCCTCGAACTTCAGCTTCCCGAGGTCCGCCCTGCACGGGAGCGTGGAAATCCTCTCGAGGGGGACCTCGAGAGATATCGCCTTCTTCGCGTGCTCGGAAAACCTCTTGATCGCGCTCATGTATTCGTACTGCCTCTTGAGTGGGCTGTATGTGTCTACTGCGTGGTACGCGCTCTGCTGCAGGAAGAACTCCCTTATCATTCTGGCGACATCGAGCGTCAACCTCTGCTCCTCGGGCAGCGCATCCGAACCGACGAGCTGGACAATCTCCTGCAGCTCCGACTCCTTCTGTAGCGTCTCCATCGCCCAGAGCCGCACCTGGTTCCAGTCCTCGGCGACGTTCTTCCTGTACCAATCCTCGAGAATCGGGCTATAGAGGCTGTACGAGGTCAGCCAGTTAATCGCTGGGAAGTGCCTTCTCTCTCTGAGTTTTGAATCGAGCGCCCAGAACACCTTGACGATCCTGAGGGTATTCTGAGTGACGGGCTCGCTGAAGTCGCCTCCCGACGGAGATACCGCACCGATGACCGAAATCGATCCAATCCCTCCTGAGAACACCTTGACGCGGCCGCATCGCTCATAGAATTCCGAGAGCCTCGCCGCGAGATAGGCGGGATATCCCTCCTCACCGGGCATCTCCTCCAACCGTGACGATATCTCTCTCATGGCCTCAGCCCACCTAGAGGTTGAGTCGGCCATCAGTGAGACGTCGTAGCCCATATCCCTGTAGTATTCGGCCACTGTGATTCCCGTATAAACGGACGCCTCTCTCGCAGCGACCGGCATGTTGGAGGTGTTCGCTATGAGAACCGTCCTGCCCATCAGGGGCTTCCCGGTCTTTGGATCCTCCAGCTCGGGGAACGTAGTCAGAACCTCTGTCATCTCGTTTCCCCTCTCGCCACAACCTACATAGATGACTATCTGCGCATCACTCCACTTTGAGAGCTGTTGCGATGTGACGGTCTTTCCTGTTCCGAACCCGCCTGGAATCGCCGCCGTGCCGCCCTTGGCGAGCGGGAACAGCAGGTCGAGCACCCGTTGGCCTGTAACGAGCGGAATATCGGGCATCAGCTTCTCGACATACGGCCTCGCCTGCCTTACTGGCCACCTCTGCATTAGTCTGAGCTCATACCCAGAATCCAACTGACCGACAACATCCTCCACGGTGAAGTTCCCAGACGAAATGTTCTTGACTTTCCCCTTCGCGTCGCTCGGCGCGAGAACTCTGTGGACAATATTGCCCTCCGGGACCTCGCCGAGTATTGCGCCGCGACCTATCTCGTCACCCTTTTTGACGAGGGGGGTGAACTCCCACTTCTTCTTCCTGTCAAGGCCGGGAGCTGTGATGCCTCGTGATACGAAGTCGCCCTGATTCTCCCTCAGGACAGGCAGAGGCCTCTGAACTCCATCGTACACGCTCGATAGCAGTCCCGGCCCGAGCTCGACCTGGAGCGGAGCCCCAGTATCGACGACTTCTTCGCCAGGCCTGATTCCTGAGGTGTCTTCGTAGACCTGGATGACTGTCTTCTTGCCAACGAGCTTGATCACTTCGCCCATGAGCTTGAGCTCGCCAACCAAGACGACGTCGTACATCCTCGGGGAAATGCCCTCCGCCGTGACGACCGGCCCTGCGACTCTGCTTATCCTTCCCGTTTCCTTCGTAGCCATATGACCAGCTCCCACTACTTTGACTTGTAAAGGTCGATACCCATCGCCCTTCGAACCTTATCTCTCATATCGCCTTCGTCGAGCCCGACTGGTATGACGACGGGGTCGACGCTCTCCATCATCTTTGTCCTCAGCTGAGCCGGCAACCCCTCGAGGTCCTTCGTGTAGACCGCGAGTATGCCGACATCCTGTTCATCCATGACCTTGACGACCGTCTCCATCAGTTTGTCCGGTGTGACGGCGTACACTTTTCTGATGCCTGCCAGGCGGAACCCCGTCACGAACTCCTCAGTGCCCACGACAGCGATCTGCATCTCACACCACCAGCAGGTCCTCGATGACCTTTGTCGAGAGGCTGCTTGCCTTGCCTCTCGTGATTATCCTTATGTTGTCCACTTCCACCTTCTTGCGTATCATGTAGTTGACTATCGGCAGGACCGAGAGCGGGTAGAAGTGGGCGAATTTCTCGCTCTTGCCTATCAGCGCCCTGTCCAACGCGATCGTGATGCCCGAGAGCTTCCTGTCCGTCTTGAAGCGCTCGAGTGGCTCCCTTATGTCGGTGTACATTGAGGACTTCTCGAGCTCCTCGATGACCGGTGGCATCCCCTCCGCCTGTGCGAGCGCGCGCAGTTTCTCGATGCTGTAGTCCATGCCGCCCGGTATCAGATACTTCGCGATCTTGTCCTCGGGGATGCGCTCGGCCTTCAGTTTCAGGAGCACTTTGAGATTCGTCACGTCAATTTCCTCCCTGACGAAATCTCTGAGCAGTTTGTCTGCGCTGACTGCCTCCTTGACCACTTTGAGGAGATCGTAGTACATCCTCTGGTCCAGGTGGTCCTCCAAGGGTGCCAGTCTCCCCGCATCCACGACTTCCCTGACGAGTTCGGGGGTGATCGCGAGTGCGGGGTCCGCGGCGAGTGCGTCCATGATCTCGGAGACCGAGCCTAGCTGCACCAAGGACTTCAAGTATGTCTCTGAGTAGGCGCCTGCCGGGACGAATGTGTCGACAATCTCGTCGACCTTGACATTCGTTATCTTGCCTCTGAGCAGCGTCTTGACGTTGTAGATGTCCCAGCGCTTCAGGTAGTTCCCGACCATCTCTCTCAGGTGGCCAGTTGTGAAGCTGAGTATGTCGGAATATGTGTTCGCGAGGTTTCGCGTGACCGCCACCTCAACCAGGTTGGCACCCAAATACCCAGCAGCGTACTTCGCCATCTCCTCACGGTACTGGGTCTCTCCGAGGAACCTGCCCACTTCGTGCACGTCCATGACGAGAAGGCGGGAGTAGACATCCTTCGAAAGGAGGAATCTCTTCTTCGCCTTCACGCGAGTACACGCGTATGCATAATTGCCCCGGTTGCCCGCAAACCACATGTTCCAAATCACCCGAACAGCTTAGTGTATATCTCCCGCATCTGCCCGTTCCAGACATCGTTCAGAACGCTCTCGAACCGGTAGTCTAGACGCACGCTCCTGTCCTTGCTCTCGAATATGAGCCCGCCTGCGCAGTCAATGACTCCTCCATTGGTCATTCCCGAGGGCAGCTGCAGCATCGACTTGTCCGCCTTGTTCGAGTACACGTAGCAGTCCCCAAGCTCCTTCTTCGCCTTAGCGATGAGCTTCGAATAGATCTTCTTGCGTTTGTCCGAAGGGTAGCTGGCCAGCTCCTCGAGCGACTGCGACCTGAGATCCTCCATGACCTTCCGCTGTGCGGCCAGGTGCGTCTTCTTCGATTCCAGCTCTGCGCTCGAGAGTTCCTGCTGTTCCATCTGGATGACCGCGGTTTCGGCCTTCTTCTCGCTCTTCCTCCGGTTCTCCTCGATCCTCTTGTCTGCCTGGAGCAACTGCTCGTCCCGCTCCTTCTCTCCGAGTCGGATGATCTCCTGCTTCTTCTCCTCCCCGCGTCGGAGGATATCCTCAACTACCTTGTTCAGGCTCATAGCCTCTCAGCTCCTTGGTGGACCGCCGCGTCCCGATATCACCGGTTCGATCTCCATGCTCACGTCTTGCCCAGCAACAGGAACGCCACGACGAACCCGAGGATGACGATCGTCTCGGGCAAGACCATCAGGATCATGCCCTTTCCGAACATCTTGGGGTCTTCTGCCGTCGCGCCCACTGCCGCTGCACCAATCTGGGCCTGCGCGATACCCGTGCCGAGGCCCGCGACACCAATCGCGATGCCTGCACCGATCAACGCAAGGCCGGCTCCTACCGCTGTTCCCGGATCTAGTGCCATTCTTTCTTGCCTCCTATTTTGTTGCGACTGAGTGTTTCCTTTCGTAGCTCAAGGGCTGGAAGTCAGTGCCTCCGCCCTCGAAGAACTTGAGGAAGAACTCCACATAGTTCAACCTGATAGCCTGGATACCCGCTGATAGGGCTCCCAGGAAGAACACGAAGAACATCTGGGTGACGAATAGCGCGAGTGCGCCCAGAATAGCGACGCCGATGTTCCCGCTGTCGAATATGAGCGGGAACAGAATCGTGTTGAACGCAAGCGCCATGGCGCCCTTGCCTACCGCTAGGGCGGCCAATCTTGCGTATGACACGAGGTTTGTGAACAGTCCGATGACCTCTGTCAGTGCCAGCGGACCTTCTGTGAAGGGAAGTGCGATTACCCCGAGCAGTATCAACACGACTGCTGGGATTGAGATATCGACACCTATCAGGGACATTGACGAGTCTGGCATGAAACCGTAGATGGTCGCATTGACGAATGTGCTGGTCTCCGTTGCATTGCCCGCGATGACCATGATCTCCTCGAATAATCCGAAGAGTATGACCGCCCACGCGATCTTGCCGAACGCGTGCTTCCTGTTGTGATGATAGTGATTATAGAATCCGAACACGAGTCCCAGGGTCAGGTGAATCCAGCCCACGAAAAGCGAAATGCCCAGCATCTCCTGCGTGTCGTGCATCTTGTCAAGAATCGGGTGTATCGGGATGTTGGCAACGACCTCCCAGGAGGCTTCGTCGTGAGCTTCAGCCGGCGGATGGAAGGGAACCCCGAACGCCTCAGCGAACAGGAAGACCCCGAAGACGCTGGCCAATAACCCGCCTGCGAGCACGATTGTTCCGAGCTTGTACAGGTCGGGGCTCGACTTCATCTTCCAGCGCATGATCGCGCCTAACGCCATCAGGCCGAGACCGAAGCCAAGGTCGCCGATCATGAACCCGAAGAAGAGCGGGAACGTGATGAACAGGACCAAGGTAGGGTCTATCTCCTCGTACTTTGGAGTCGACACGAGGTTGATGAAGAACTCGAAAGGCTTGACAGGCTTTGGGTTCTTGAGCTTCACCGGGGGTTCCTCGTGCTTCTCGGGACTCACGGTCTCGATGAACGCGAGGCCGCAACACATGGTGTCCAGGGCCGTCGTTATCTCTTCTACACGGGAGGTCGGAACCCACCCGTCGATGACGAAGGAGTTTGCCGATGTGGCGACGCGAAGGGGCGTCTCCGCCTTGAGTATCTCGATTGAGAGGTGCTCCTCCGAGCTGATGATGAAGTCTGCGAACTGCTTCCGGATAGCATCGAGGTCGGCCTCGATTCTTGCCAGGTCCGCATCGAGTTCTTTTATCTGCTTGCGCAGTTGGACCACTATCTCGTCGGGATCGCCCTTCACTTTTGGCAGTTTGAGCTCCTGAAAGGCGTGCTCTGCCAGTATCTTCATGGCTTCAGTCCGATCCTCGTTCCTGACGAACGCTGCGATGACGACATCAGATTTCCTGGAGTCGACGAAGACCTCGCATTCGGACACTTTGCCTTTCAGGGCGGCGCCCGGGTCAGTCCTGCATGTTCCGACGAAGCTCGAGAGGTTGTCATAACCGTCGTAGAGCTCCACCGCGATCGCGAAAGGGATGATTGGCTCCAGGGCCCTAATCTCTCCTTCTTTCTCCCTAACCAATGCTTGTATCTTCTGGCGAGAATCTGCCTTGCTAGATGTATTGAGGTCCAGAGTGACGAGTGCTTGATCCATCCGCGACCTGATGTCGTGGACATGCATGGGGTGGATTGGCTTGTGCTCCTCGATTTCGAGGGACCGCATCATCGCCCTGAGCTTAAGGAGCTTCTGAGAGGTGTCAGATGCTTTCGGGAGCGGCTGACCGATGCTGAATTCCTCATCCTGGTCCGTGAAGTCTATCAGATGGAGTATGCCCAACTCGTAGAGGCACTCGATCGTCGTATCGAGGCTTTCTATCGACCCGACGACAACGGCCCGGGTCATCTCCTCTGGCTTAAGCATCAATCGTCCTCTCAAACTCGGAAAGAACGAACTCCTTTGCCGTGCCCATGCGATTCTGGGCGGTGGCGGCCAGTGCGGCGGCCTTCTTCTCCCCTTCGGCAAGGACCGTCCTCTTCTTCTGGTCGATCCGCGATTGGGCCTCGGCCATCCTGGCGTCCAGCTGCTTCCTGAGAGTCGCTTCCGCGCCGTCTGTTCTCAAAATCGCCGCACGCTTCCCCTCGGCCTGGAGCTGCCGCCTCTTCTCCTCGGCCTCCTTCGTCAATGAGCGGACTTTTTCTTCCGCATCCTTTATTTGGCGGAGTATGTCGGCCTTGCCCAAGTCAGACACGTCCAGTCGCTGATGCGGGTTTCGATATAAATAGCCTACGGGGTTCGGATTTTTCGATTTATTTCTACGATAATTCGACAATCAACGACAAACCGGGTCCTGATTCGATGATAGCGAGGCTGCTTCGCTACTTCCGCAGCTTCTCCGCGAACAGTCTTTTGTCCATCCTAGTGACCTTGATCCCGGCCTGCTTGAGCAGCTCGACCCCCGTCAAATCCGAGTAATCATCGATGTAGACTACTCGGGCGACCTGAGCATTCAGGATCATGCGCGCGCAGATCGGGCACGGGACGATTGTCGAGTACATTGTGGATGCGCGCGCGTTCGTACCTGCTTGTATCAAGGCGTTCTGCTCCGCGTGAACGGCCGTACAAGTCTCCAGTCTAGTGCCCGAAGGGATTCCGAGCTTGTCTCTGATGCACCCGATCTCATGGCAATGCGGGAGACCCCTTGGGTTCCCGTTGTATCCCGAACTCTTGATCTCACCGACATCGCTGACAACAATGGCGCCTATCTGCCTTCGGGTGCAGGTGCTCCTCCGGGAGACCTCGATCGCGATGTTCATGAAGTACTCGTCTTTCGATATGCGAGCGTTCTTCCCGTGGGTCTTCTCCGCTGCCACCTGCAACCCCGCGGCCTCAATCCCATATTGGCATTTCTAGCTTTGCCTCGGATTGCAGCGTGCGCCAGCGCCCCCGCATGCATGGGAAAGGGTAGAAATAGAGATGGGACTCTACGAAACGCCGTTCAAAGGCAATTCGAATGAGCAAGTGGGTCAAGATAGCTGCCGGGATTATCGCCGCCGTCGCGGTAGTTCTTCTAGTGTACGCTTTGCTCACCCCAGAAGACACGACCGACTCGACCGACCACATGGGCATGAATGGTCACATGATCTATAGCTCCAGCAACGTCGGGATCATCGCCATCGCGATAGTGCTGATAGTCGGAGCCGTGATGGTAGTCGCCCTTTGGAACGAGTACGAGCCCTTGCCGTCGAACATGGTCCCTCCACCTACGCATCCGGAGCGGATGACGGAGGTGGCCAACAAATCCGAGCTGCATGCTGCAGTCACGAAGGAAATGACCTGTATCCCCTCCGAGGAGGAGGCGGCTAGCAAGAATTACCTGGTCCTTCGGCTGTTGACCGGGGACGAGCGCACGATGTTCAAGTCGATCATGGATTCTGGTGGAGAGGCGCTACAGAAGGACCTGATAACCAGGACCAAGATGTCGAACGCGAAAGTATCCCGAGTCCTGGACAGGCTCTTGCAGAAGGGCGTCATAACAAAGGAACGGTTCGGGGCGACCAACAAGGTCACAATTAAACCCGAACCTTGAATTCAGCCGTGTTTTCAGTCACTTTTCACCCCGGTGAAAAGGTTTAGGCCGCTTTTCAGGATAGGTCCAAGTACCATTTCACCCAAGTAGTCATCCACGGGCTTTGAGAGCACAAAGCGCGTGCGGAGGTGAATCAAGAATGAAGACTTCAGCGATGGTCGCAATAGTGGCGGTTGTCGGAGTCATTGCGGTTGCAGGTCTAGCTGCGGCGGCGTCCCCTACGGTAGCCAATGCCATGGGCCTCGGGTCTAGATCCGGGGACGGATACGGTGGTATGGGTGGTATGGGAGGTATGGGCGGTATGGGAGGAATGGGCGGGATGCACGGATGGTACCACCAGTCGTCGTACCAAGACGCGGACCGGAACGACACCTACCCGATGCACGACTACGACTGGGAACACAATTGCAACTACAGCTACTCAGACGGTCAGGGCGGCGATCCCAACGAGTACAACTGGAACAACAGCTACGACCGTGAGTACGGTGGCTGCCCAGGAATGGGCTGATCGGGCGACTCCTTATCGAGCCTTCAAAACCTCTTACCCTGCGTCTTTTTTCATTCCTGTTCTTGCCTCTTATGAGCAGTTTGATACCCGCGACAAGCGATGCGGGGGCCGGCATCAGACCAACTAGATAGAGGGAACACACATGCCGGTTCACGAACCGATAGGCGGCCAACTAGATATCTTCACGAGAGGCGAGATTCAGAAGATTCACGGCGCGACGATGGATATTCTCAAGAGGCTTGGCGTCAAGGTCTGGTCTGAGGACGGACGGAAGCTTTTCGCGGATGCTGGTGCGGAAGTTGACAACAAGACCATGATTGTGAGAATGGATGAGAGTCTCGTCATGGACACGATACACAAAGCTCCATCATCGTTCAACTACTACGGCCGAGACCCGAGCTACAAGCTGCTCATGGGCAAGAAAAGGGTCCATTTCTCGCTCTGTGGCCAGGGAGTGAAGGTGCAGGATCTGGACGGCGTGATCCGCCTCGCAACTCAGCGTGACCTGGAGAATATGGCACTGATTGGGGACTACTGCGAGAACATACACCACATATCGATGATGACCACCCCGATGGACGTTCCGCCAGAGACCATGCACATCTGGGCGCTTTGGGGCATCCTGAAGAACTCCGTGAAGACCGTTGACGGATACATTCACGGGACCAGGTGGGCGGAGGAGACGATTCAACTCGGATCATTGATTCGAGGGTCCACAGACGAACTCGTGAAGAAACCGTTGTTGCTTGGCTTCACAAATCCAGTGAGCCCGATGCAGCTCTCGAAGGAGCTTGTGGACGGATCGATTGTGTACGCGAAGTACAAGCAGCCTGTGCTATACGCTCCTGAGGCACTCGCGGGAGGGACCGCTCCCGCAACCCTGGCCGGACTAATGGTCCAGCAGACTGCGGAGGTGCTGTCGGGGATCATGGTCTCCCAGTTGGCGAACCCAGGTGCTCCGGTGTTCTTCGGCACGGTCTCGGCAGCGATGGATATGAAGACAGGCGCGCCAGCTCTGGGTGGGCCCGAAGTGGGCCTACTAAACCTGGCAACGGCCCAGCTGGCAAGGCACTACAAGCTGCCGTGCAGGGGGACTGGTGGCAACTCAGATTCGAAGGTAGTCGATGCCCAGGCAGGCATCGAGACAGCGATAAGCATCCTGCAAGCGAGTTACGCGGGAGTCAACTTCATGTACGACTCCGCGGGCTCGTTGGACGGTTCCATCACAACGTCGTACGAGAAGATAGTGATGGACAACGAGATCTGCGGCATGGTCTCGAGAATACTCAGAGGAATAGAGGTCACCGACGAGACGCTCGCAGTCGATGAGATAATCCGGATCGGACCTGCTGCAAGCTATCTGGGCACGCCCTACACGTTAAGCCATTTCAGGAAAGAGCACTACATTCCAGAACTGCTTGACAGGAAGTCAAGAGACTCGTGGGAGGCGGCTGGCCGAAAGGACTTGGCGCAGGTTGCGAGGGAGAAGGCTAGATGGATCCTTGCGAACCACACGCCCAGGCCTCTTGATAAGGATGTCTTCAGAGAATGCGACGAATACGTCAAGAAGGTAGTCAAGGGCTACGGTCACTGACCCGAGGACGATGACTAGCGAGTGACCATATCCATTTTATACGCGTCTTCCACTCTAAGCGTTGTGGCTGAAAGCAAGCTCAAAGGTATCAGAATACCCAGGAAGTATCGTGGCGTATTGTTGTTCCTGAGGGACGCCGGTATCGCGTTCCTTTTCGTATGCCTGGTGCTTCTGACGATGTTCGCGTACACAGGTATGTGGCCGCCACTAGTCGTTGTAGAGTCGAACAGCATGATGCACGGCGAGGACAATCTCAGCGACATCGGCACCATCGACACCGGTGACCTCGTTCTCGTGAAGAAGGTAGACCAGGCTTCGGATATCGAAACCTATCTCGAGGGTTATGTCTCGGGATACCGAAGCTACGGGGACTACGGGGATGTCATCGTCTACGAGCGAGGAGGCGTGTCAGCAGCCACCCCGATCATTCACCGCGCGATGATGTATTTGGAGATCAACCCGGACAACAGTGGCTATAAATGTGCGGCCCTCAAGAACGTCCCGCAGACAAAATGGTCGACCCTCAACACGGCCGACACCTGGGACAATCTGACGAGTGTACTAATCATTCACGACGTTGGGTGGGGTGGACAGTCTGTCACGATCGACATACGAGCCATGACAACATCCGACAGAAGCGGTTTCATCACGAAAGGGGATCACAATTCTGCCATCGACCAGATGTACGGTGCTGCAGGGCCTGTCAATGTTGACTGGGTGGTGGGAAAGGCTCGCGGCGAGATCCCGTGGTTCGGCCTCCTCAAGCTGTGGTCGACTGACACCCTTGGGAGCCCCGCACCGCCCAACAGCGTTCGCAACCTGTGGATCACCATCGCCATGATCGTCATAGCGCCCGTCGTCATGGACATTGTTCTCACGCACCGAGAGAAGAAGCGAATCGAGCGGAGACGGGCCCTGTACGCGGCGAACACGGAAGACCGTTCGAAAGTGGAGAAAAGGGTGGAAGGCGAGGAGCAGAAGGACCCCCCGAGCCGCCCATGAAGCTGGCTCAGATCACATCAGTGTCGTCTGGTAGCGCAGCTTGTAGTTCTTGAGCTGGCTCAGTATCTCGTCCTCTTCGAGTATTTTCCTCGCTTCCACAACGGGCACACTGGGCTCTATCTCCTTCGTTCTCCCCCCTCTCCCGAAGGACTTCACCCGAGCGTGTATTATGCCGAGCATATCGAGTTCCGAAATCAGGTCCGTGATTCTTCGCTGAGTCAGTATGGCAATCGAGGTGCACTGGCAGAGCTCCTTGTATGTCTCGTACAAATCTCCGGTAGTGAGCTTTCCATCACCCCTCTCCGTGTTGAGGAACACCCCCATCAGCACCATCTTCGATTGGATGGGCAAGGTTCTGATTGCCTCGCTGATGCAGTCGAGCTCGATCCTGTTCTTCGCCTTGATGACGTCCGATTCTGTAATGACCGACACCTGGTTCCGCTCGGCGATCTCAGCGGCCACCCTGAGAAGGTCAAGGGCCCTTCTTGCGTCTCCGTGCTCTTGAGCTGCCAGCGCTGCGCAGAGTGGTATCACCGAGGACTCGAGCGAACCCGCCTCCAGCACCAACTTGCTCCTCTGATCCAAGATATCTTTCAATTGCTCCGCGTTGTACGGCGGGAACACCATCTTCTCCTCGCTGAGCGAGCTCTTCACCCGCGGGTCGAGGAACTCCATGAATCGCAGGTCATTCGATATCCCAATCACGCTCACCTTGGCGTTTTTGAGGTCGTCGTTGATTCTGCACAGGTGATACAGCACATCGTCGCCGCTCTTCGAGACGAGCTGATCAACTTCGTCGAGAGCGATGACGATCACGCGTTTCTCCTCGTCGATCTTCTCCCTGAGTATGTTGTACACCCGTTCGGTGCTCCAACCAGTAAAAGGAATGCGGGCCTCAAAATCCTCGATGAATCTATTGCCTATGTTCTGAAGAATGCCGTACTGCGTGTCCACGACCTCGCAGTTCATGTAGATGAAATGGACCTTGTTCAATCCAGAGTTAGCGCGCTCGATCTCCTTGCCGATGTACTTCATGCAGGCGGTCTTGCCTGTCCCCGTCTTCCCGAAAAGCAACACGTTCGAGGGTCTGTTCCCCTCGAGCGCGGTCACTAGGATCCTCGCCAGCTCCCTAATCTGCTCCTCCCTGTGAGGGAGTACATCAGGGATGTATGATGACCTCAGAATGTCCCTATCACCCTTGAAGATGGACTGCGATCTGATGTACTGCTGGAATATGGTATCCTGCATCTCGTTCCTCCGCAGAAGCAAAAGGCTCCTTCCCTCCCCTTGTTTCCGATGGAAGCCGCTCTCGGAATCCACACGAAACTGAGGAAAAAGTGGAATGATGTAGAAGCTACTTAAGTGTTAATATTATCGCGAGAACTCATTTTACCTACAGCCCCGAAATTTTGATGAATCGAGCGAGCCAGTATTTCGAGTAAATGCAAGGGGGCGAATAATAAGAATCGATGCACAAGCATGCGCATTTCTGAAGGGGGACCCCTTGATTTCCGATGGAACCCCACGAAAAGTGAGCGCGGTCCTCGGGAATCGTGTGTGTCCATCGGAAAACATGGTTTCGAGGTATGGAATGTGCTGGATTTCGTTAACGCATATCATTATCTCTCAACATGGCCTAAGCAACATAGCAGATGAAAAAGGCAATCCTTCTATCCATCACAGAGGACACCGCGGAGATGCGCTCGCTGCTGGACACACTCGGAGTGCGAGTCATCAGCGAGTTCCATCAGAACCTGAGATATCCCCACAAGGTGAGTTTTCTCGGACCCGGAAAGATCGAGGAGATACACAAGGAGTTGGAGGAATCAGAATTTGATCTCGCAGTGGTGAACGGGACCCTCAGACCTTCACAGCATCACTATCTTGAAATGAAGTTTCAGAGGGAGTTCATCGACAGGCCAGGGGTCATACTTCGGATCTTCTCAGAACATGCACACACTCAAGAGGCGATCGCTCAAGTCACTCTCGCCAAGCTGAGGTATGAGCAGCCATTCCTCAGAGAGTGGATTCACAAAGCGAAGAGCGGAGATCGACCAGGGTTCCTGGCTGGCGGAGCCTACGCAACAGATGTCTACTATGAACACGCGAAGACCCACGCAAGGAGAATTGAAAAAGGGTTACGGGAGTTATCGAAGCAGAGGGAAATCACAAGAGCGAAAAGAAGAGAGCAAGGATACAGTCTCGTCTCCCTCGCGGGCTATACCAACGCTGGAAAATCGGCTCTGTTAAATAGACTGTGTGAGGCGTCGGTAGAGGTAGATGATAGATTGTTCTCTACTCTATCTACTACTACAAGACGGCTCAAAGGCAGCAGGGCGAACATTCTGGTGTCGGATACGGTAGGTTTCATCAGAGACCTTCCACCCGATCTAATAGACGCATTCAATTCAACGCTAGAAGAGATATTCTATGCTGATATGATTCTTCTGTTGTTCGATTCCAGCGAAAACGATGAAGAGATCAAATCGAAACTTCGAACCTCACTAGATATCCTCCTTCCGAAAACCGAGAGACGATCTCTCATCGTGGTAGGTAACAAGATTGATTTGATTGATGATGAAAGGAAGAAGAATATCGTCTGCTTCGTTCAATCGATGATAGAGCCTCATGAGCTGCAGATGATTTCGACTGTTGAGGAGGAAGGGTTGGACACGCTCAGGGAGCGAATAGGCGCGATTCAGAAGCTGTCGGCAGTTCTCAGTGTGGTACTCCCGTTGAAGGATGAGTCGATGGGTCTTCTTTCTAGGCTAAGAGTGTCATGCGATGTCAGTGAGGAGATTGTCGGCACCCGCGTGGAGGCAACAATCCAGTGCAGATCGGAAGATCTCGGCAAAGTCGTCGGGTGGTTGGAGGCAGCAGGCGCCCTCAAGATAATCTCGAACGACGGGCCGCGGGCAGAGGGGGCACAGAAGTCCGAGGCCTCCAGCGGAAGTGAAGGGGCCCCCCTTACATGAGAGCGCCTAGAGCTTGAACTCCCTCTTCTTCGAAATGACCTTGTCCTCGAATCGCTGAGGCAAGGACCAAGCCAGATACTCGATGTCGTCCAGGTTCCTGACAAACTTCGCCTTGCTCGGAGTGTCGATGAGGTCGGCGAGTTCTCTGGTCTTCTTGACAAAATCGTAAAGCCACCACGCGCAGACGATCAATCCGATGGGCGCCGCGACTGCGATCCAGGTGACCCAGGTCCCCAACGGATCCAGGAAGGATTCAAAGAACGAGATGAAGTCAGGGAGGTTGAAGATCACCTTTCCGCTTTCGTCGGTCGCCATTTCCATGTACCAGACGCCTACGATCGAGATCATCGTGAGAAAGGCGAACAGTAACGTGAGCAGGGTGCTGAGCTCGAGCCTGTACTCCGTCAGAATCGATTTGCCCATTCGTTCACCTAGCTGACGGATAAAAGAGGAGCCCGTTAAAATGATTTCCTATGGTTTGGGCAGGATACATGTAGCCGTCGTCAGCATGTTTCTCTCTGGTCGATCGGCCTCGGATGCTCTGCACGAGGTCGCGTCGGCGAATTCTGGCGGCGACAAGCGCGATCACTTTATGTCTCGTGGTCCTCGTGGGTTTCGGCTCTTCGGTGCCCGTCGTGTCGATTGCCGCCCTTGAGTCAGTCGATGATGGTTCCACTGTGGAGACAATCGGGCTTGTGGCCGAGTTTTGGGCATGGGATGATGGGACCGAGAATCTGTTGTTGGTGGAAACCACCTCGGGCTGTACCGTCATCATCATCTGTTCCCCAGGGATCCATGCCCAGCCAGGTACATATGTCCACCTCGGGGACGAGGTCAAGGTCGTTGGGAAGGTGTTCGGGTTACATTCTCCGAGGAGGCTCTATTCCGACAGTGATCGTGTGACCCTTCTTCGACGGTGCGAGTTCGTTCTGACTGTGGATGCATTGGCGAATTGCTGGAGACTGTTCGAAGGAGATGAGATCAAGGTGAGAGGGATTCTCTTCATGACGGATGGTGAGAGCGGATTCGCTCTGAGGGGCATGATGGGGGGAAGTACCCTTTCGTTGGATTCTACTTACGAGATCCAGCCGACGTTGCTGGGAAGGGAGGTGGTGATTGCTGGATGTCTTGTATTCGAGGAGGCCACTCTGACCGTGGTGCTTCATGCTGACTCAGTGGTCGCATCCTGACAACAACAACCCTTTTCTTGGGGCCCTGCGATGGCCTTCAGCGTGAGCGGTACTCTGCTTGCCTTCGACGATACTGATTCCCCGGACGGCATGTGCACGACATACCTGGCGTCTCTCATGATCGAGGAGCTCAAGAACTATGACCTGATCGGCCTTCCGCGCTTGGTGCGGCTCGATCCCAACGTGCCTTGGAAGACCAGGGGGAACGCCGCCATATGCTTGCGGTTCGGAGAAGGTACGGGCGTCTCAAGACTCTGCGGCTTGCTTCCGGGACGGGAGGTCAGATACTATGAGAGCGGCCGCGCTGTCGAGAAGGGAAGCCTCCTGGAAGAGGCATCGCTCGTGCTCGAAAGAGTTGCCCAGTTCGACTGTGAGAAGACGAACCCGGGCATCGTTGTGTCAGACCGGAGGCCCTCGCAAGGGCTGTACTGGGAAGCGGTGCGCGAAGTCGTCCCAATCAGGCGCGTCGAGAAGTCACTGAGCGAATGCGGCGCGGAGTGGAGAAAGTACAAGAGCGGGAGGGGAATAATCGGTGCAGCTTCCGCGATGGCGTGGCGCCCCAGAGATAGAACCTGGGAGGTGATCGCATATCGCCATCCCAAGATGTTCGGCAAACCACGAAGAGTTGATCCGAAGAGCGTGATCACCATGGACAAAACCACTAGGCACACTTTCAATAACTACGATTATGAGAGTGACCACATCGCCATCACTCCGGGGTCGCCTTGCCCCATCCTTTTCGGCATCAGGGGGGACTCAGCGGCCGAGCTCCTGAAGGCCAAGGACATGATAAGAGGGGAAAGGCCAGACAGGTGGCTTCTATTCCTCACCAACCAGGGTACGGATGACCACATCGCAAAGAGGAGGATTGGTGCGCTCAAGCCCATGGACTCCGCGAGAATCGAGGCCAGTGTCATCTCGCCGCCAGTCACGGTTCCTGGGAAGCACGTCATCCTCCGCGTATCTGACGGGGACGAAATCGACGCTGCCTTCTACGAGCCCTCTCGCAGTTTCCGTCAGGTGGGGCGGGCGCTCCTGCCAGGCGATGGAGTGACCATCTTTGGCTCCGTGCGCGAGGATAGAATGACACTCAACGTCGAGAAGATACACGTCAGGAGGCTCGTAAAGGATATCCGGAAGGTACACAACCCCGTCTGCAAGCGCTGCGGGAAGCGCATGGGCTCGATGGGATTCGGTCAGGGCTTCAGATGCAAGAGATGCGGTGCGAAGGCTTCTGGGTCAGCCGCGATGTCAAGAACCTTCGCGCGCTCCATCAGGCCTGGATGGTTCGAGCCGCCAGTCGCATCGCGAAGACACCTTCACAAGCCACTTCGGCGAATGTCGAGGGTGAACATAGACAATCTATAAATACGCTCCTGCGAATCATCAGCCTACCCTCCGCAAGGTGTTATCCAGCGCGCTGGGCAGGTGTGTATGTTCATGAAGGAAGCTGTCATCGTTAGCGCTACTAGGACTCCGATCGGCAAGTTCGGCGGAGCTCTCAAGGACCTGAGCGCTCCAAAACTAGGTTCCATTGCGGTGAGAGAGGCGGTCCTAAGGGCGAAAGTCTCCCCCAAGGAAGTCGAGGAGTGCATCATGGGGAACGTCCTCGCGGCAGGTCTTGGGCAGAACCCAGCGAGGCAAGCAGCTCTTCACGGAGGCCTGACCGAAGAGGTCGCCGCTCTGACCGTGAACAAGGTCTGCGGTTCAGGCCTCAAGGCGGTTATGCTGGCCTCTGACGCGATCCTGGCAGGAAAGGAACGGATAATCGTCGCCGGCGGTATGGAGAGCATGAGCAACGCCCCGTACCTCCTTGAGAAGGCGCGTTTCGGGTACAAAATGTTCGATTCCCAGATAATCGATTCGATGGTCAGGGACGGTCTCTGGGATGTCTTCAACAACTTCCACATGGGCAACACGGGCGAGATATGTGCTCAGCGGAACGCCATCACGAGACAGGACGCGGACAAATTCTCGCTCTGGAGCCAGCAGAAGGCCGTCCAGGCGATTAAGAGCGGCGCGTTCAAGGACGAGATAGTCCAGGTCGAGATCGAGTCCAAGAAGGAGAAGATCGTGGTCTCCGTCGACGAGGGACCGAGGGAGGACAGCACACTCGAAGGCCTCGCGAAGCTCAAGCCGGTTTTCAAGAACGACGGAGTCCTCACCGCGGGCAATTCCTCTACCATCAACGATGGGGCGTCTGCGACGGTCGTCATGGATTCCGAGCTCGCCAAGGAGAAGGGTCTGAAACCACTTGTGAGGATTGTGGACTATTTGACAGTAGGGGTCAGGCCTGAGCTGCTCATGGAGGCGCCGATACACGCCACCAAGAAGTTGCTCAACAGGAACAATCTTCAGATGGGCGATATAGACCTCATCGAGCACAACGAGGCCTTCTCAACGGCGTCCATCGCTACGATGCGCTCTCTCGTCATCCCAGAATCGCGATTCAATGTGAACGGCGGGGCGGTCGCTCTCGGACACCCAATCGGATGCAGTGGTGCGCGTGTCCTCACAACTCTGATCTATGCGATGAAGGCCAGAGAGGCGAAGAGAGGCATCGCAACACTCTGTCTGGGCGGCGGGAACGCTGTCGCGATGCTTGTTGAACAATAGTCCGGTTGTTGTCAAGCAAAGAAATATACTACTTCCAACTACACCGAGTGTCAACTCCAATGGGCGATAGCATGAATGCGAAAGAGCTGATGCAAACCGTAGCCGAGGACAGGGACGAGCTCGTCGGCAATTTCTGTGAGATGCTCCGGATCAGCGCCGTGGGCCCAGAGAGCGGTGGCGAGGGCGAGACGGAGAGAGCGAAGTACCTTACCAAGCTGGTCAGGGATCTCGGATTCAAGTCCGTCGAAGTGTTGGAATCGCGTGACCCGCGGGTTCCCTCGGGCAAGAGGCCGAACATTATCATAAGGCTCAGGGGGAGTTCAGACAGGAACCTCTGGGTCGTCACGCACATGGATACTGTTCCCGTTGGGGACCTGAGCGCGTGGAAATCACCTCCACTCGAGCCGAGGGTCGAGGAAGGCAGGATATTCGCAAGAGGTTCCGAGGACAACGGACAGGCGCTGATTGCCTCGCTGTACGGGCTCAAGGCCCTCGTGAAGAATGGGATTACCCCTGAGTGCAACATAGGGCTCGTATTCGTCGCGGACGAGGAAATGGGGAACGTGCATGGCATTGATTTTCTACTGTCGAAAGGGGTCTTTCGAAAGGATGACATTGCTGTAGTGCCCGATCATGGCGAAAAGGACGGATCAGGCATCGTGGTGGTGGAGAAAGGAATCGCATGGATTGAGGTCGAGGTCGTTGGAGTCCAAACCCACGCGAGCACACCGGAGAAAGGTGTGAATGCCTTCGAGGCGGCTGCACGGTTCATGTTGCTGGCACTTGAGCGCGTGAGGAAGCGGTTCGACCTGTGCGATCCTCTTTTCGACCCGCCTTGCAGCACATTCGCTCCGACGAGATGCGAGGCGAACGGCCCGAACGTAAACACCGTCCCCGGTCGGCAGCGCTTCGCATTCGATTTTCGGGTTCTTCCTGAATATGGGCTGGACGATGTGTTTTCGGAGGTAAGAGCAGCAGCAAACGATATCGAGAAATCGACTGGAGCTAAGATAAACCTGAAACTAGATCAAAGGGCGGATGCTGCTCCGAGAACGAAATCGGATGCCGAAATCGTTAGGAGGCTCTCAACTGCCATTGAAGTGGTTCGTGGCGTCAAAGCTCGTCCGATGGGAATCGGCGGAGGCACGTGCGCCGCGCCTTTCAGACGCTTGGGGATTCAGGCAGCCGTTTGGTCCACATCGACGCAGACCGCGCACGACGCGAACGAAAACTGCAAAGTGGATGATGTGATAGCTGACGCCCAGGTTTACGCGTTGCTCTTCGCCGGGGATAATCTCGATAGGAACTAGAGGGTCTCCGTCGACTTCGCCTGGGGTTCGTTGAAGATCCTGGCCACCATCCACTCAGGGTCGAATCTTCTGAACTCATCGTACTCTTGGCCTATGCTAACATAGGCGATAGGCTTGCCGATGGTTTTGGCGATGGAGAGCGCAGCGCCTCCTTTGGCGTCCGCATCCACCTTGGTGAGAATCACACCATCTATGCCGACCGCGTCATCGAATCTCTTCGCCTGCTCCACAGCATCCGAGCCAGCCAGCGCATCTCCTACGAAGAAGACTATGTCCGGCTTCGCAACGCGCCTAATCTTCTTCATCTCGTCCATGAGGTTCGTGTTCGTCTGCATTCTGCCAGCCGTGTCGACCAGGACGATATCCTTCTTCCTCGCTTTCGCATGGTCAATCGCGTCGTAAGCCACAGCAGCGGGGTCGCTCCCTTCTTGATGCTTGATCACTTTGCATCCGAGCTTCTCCGAATGCAGAGTGAGCTGCTCGATGGCACCCGCGCGAAATGTGTCTCCCGCGGCGAGAACAATCGATAGCCCGTGCTTCTGCATCCTGTAGGCGAGCTTTGCGATTGCCGTGGTCTTTCCGCCGCCGTTGATCCCCACGAACATGATCACGAAAGGCGGCGGTTTCTTCTTGATGAGGTCCATCAACGCAAACGGCTTCTGTTCAAGAATCTCCTTGACCGCCGCCCTCAGGGCGAGCCTTACGGCCTCGTCGATGTCAAAGGATTTGTCAATCCGCTTTCCGAGCAGCGAGGCCTTGACGCTCTTGGTCAGTTCCTCGGCCACCGGAAGGGCAACATCTGCCTCGAGAAGTCCCAGCTGGAGTTCCATGAGGAGATCATCCAGCATGCTCTCCTTCAGACGTCTTCCGGATTCGTCGACGACCTCCGAGATGTCCTCGATGCTCTTCGTCTTCGCCTCTTTCGAGACCGAGGAAAAACGCTCCCTGAGTCCCTTGAACATTTGCCGCCCTCAGATTTTGCCAGCGGACCGAAGCGCCTCAACCTGTGACTGCACCTTCTCCGACAGCTCCTGAATCAGCGCCTCCGTCTGGGCTGCTCTGTCAACAATGGATTTGAACGCGCGCGACAGCTCGTCGATCTTCTCGTCTAGGAATTTCTCCGCCTCTTCTGGACTCCTTCTCACGGTGACGCCAGAGCCGATTCCCAATACCGCGGTCTTGTTATCCGAGACCTTGGCATGAATGAACGAGTCAGCGCCAATCGGGACGAGAACATCGTCGCCCGGGGAGCCCTTAGTCAACGACTTCACTGTCTCTCTTGCCCTCACATGCTCCTCGACCGCGAGCTGGATTAGCTGCTGCTGTTTCGAAAGGCCCTCGATCTGAGCCTTTGCCGTTTCGAGCATCATGTAGTCTTCTTGCAGCTTCCTGTCGTCGACGGCCTGAGGCGGGGTCACTTCTTCGCCTCCAGGATATGCCTCACTGCGTGGTCGGTTACCTCCTCGACCCTGAGAGACTTGACATTCTCGATCTGTATGAACTTCCGTTTGACCTTGTGTCTACTCCCCATCAGGGCGAGAGTCTTCTCCTTCGCCGCCGACTCATCTGCGGCAGCCACCTCTAACGCGAACGGCTGCCATTTGCGATGAGATTCAATGAACTGACCGCTAACTTCGAACGCCTTCATCGTGACCAGCTCGCCCTACAGCGGGCACTTGGGATAAAGCTTTTGCCCGCAACTAGGGGACCGCATGAAGGCTGCACAAGATTCATTACGCACGCTCACAATGTGAAAGGTTCGTGGCACGGACGATCGAGTGCTTCTACCCGGGGAACAGCTTCCCAGCGATTTCGATTACAGGCAGAGCCTGCTCTCTGAATTGCAGGCACTGCGGAAAGAAGTACCTTGAGGGCATGATTCCGGCCGCGACTCCGGGCGACCTACTCGAGATCGCTGAGGCGCTCGCGCAGCGGGGAGCGAGCGGTTTCCTACTGAGCGGAGGGGCGGATTCTGTGGGCAAGGTCAAACTCGCAGACTATGCGGGCGTCATCAAGGAGATCAAGTCCTCGACCGATCTCAAAGTCAACGCGCATATAGGCCTCACATCAGCAGACGACATCAGCAAACTCGTCGAATCGGGGATTGACGCGTTTTCCGTGGACATCTACGGCTCCGACGAGACGATTCATGAGGTGCTTGGGCTCAATGCCCGAGTTCGCGACTATCTCACAGTCTTGGAGAATCTCGAGCGGGTGGGTGCGAAGATGGTCGCGCCCCACATCTGCATCGGAATCCACGCGGGAGAGCTCAGGGGTGAGTTCGATGCGATCAAGGCGCTCAAGCCCCACGCCCCGAAGACGCTCGTTCTGATGTCCCTGATACCCACGAGAGGGACTGCATACCAAGACATCGCGCCCCCAGCCGCTGAGGACATCCTCTCGGTCGTCCGGAATGCCAGAGAATCCCTTCCAGGGACCAGGCTGATGTTGGGCTGCATGCGCTCGAAGCTGGATCGGTCGCATGAATGCAGCCTTGTCGATGCAGGCTTAGATGGCATCGTGTTGCCGGCAAGCAGCACAGTCGAGAGGCTGATTGCAGAAGGATACAAGATCCGCAAGCGGTCAGTGTGCTGCTCCCTGATCTAAGTCATCTGTAGATGGAGCCAGCGGAGTATTTCCTCTCGATTGGTATGAGGTATGCGACCCAGGCAACATTCGTCACAACGAATGCGATCAGAAGTAGTGAGGTGACGCCAGTGAATGTGCCAGACACTTCTTTGATCAGTGTGACAACCGCGCTTGTGCTTATTTCGTCCATGCCGTTTATGACGATGTAGAATCTCGTGAATTTGTCCAATTTGGGGATCTTGATCAAGAGCTCGTTGTCGACCGTGATGTAGTCATTCGTATTCAGCCGATATGAGGAGAGAGTGTTCAGTGAATCCGGTCCGTTATAGTACTGTCGGAATGCCTGCTCGACAATGATGTAGACTTGGACCTGCCTTGGCGCAGTGACATGGACACTAGCAGTCTCCATGAGAGAGAGCACATCGGACGAGTAGAAGTACGGAGGGTAGGTGCCAGGGGTGACATAGACCGATTCGTTCCTCGATTCCTCTATTCCACCGATTATCGACGGTACCGTCATGGTCATGACTACGATCGCGGCAACTGCGGCCATCATGATGGAGCGTTTCATCGACCGCTTCGCCATGAGGTGGCGCGCGCTGGAGCTGCGAGCGAAGCGGAGTTCAAGCATCCTGAAGAAGAAACTCTCGAGGCAGATAATCAGGAGCAGCAGGACTAGGACACCGAAGAACGCGTCGAGAGGGATATACACATACGGCTCGATGGTCGCACCGCCGAAGACGAATATGGTCAGGACCGCAAGGGCGACTAGCATTACTGCCTGCACGGCGTAGAGCGTCAGCTTGATCCTGTGGATCCTGCTGAGGCGTATGGAATCCTCAAGGACTTTGCCAGAGGCAGGCATCGTCTGTAAAAATGCTGAGGTCTCATTAAATAGTTTTGTGCCTCGGTCAGCTCTGTGAAAATGACGATGGCTGCAAAAGACTGGCGGACATGAGTTCTCCCGACGTGCCTATCCCTCCGCTCCCATCCTAGCCAACTTCCTGCACAGGAGGTATACAGCGGCGAATTCAGGAACTGAGTTGCTGCCAGAATCCAAGGATAGCTTGCTCCCTTTCATACTCACATCGCATGGCTTGTCGCATTGGACAATCACCTCTTCTTCTCCGAAGGCTTCAGACACTGCATCTTCGAACGGGTCGAATCCGGTGAGATCTTGTCTCGTCAGTGGGATGACCTCGAATCCAGTCTTCCCGTGGAGCGATGTGGGCAGCCTAATCAGCCTCTTGATATCGGATGTGACGGGCTCGTCGGTCTCGCCTTTCATCCTTCCCCTGACGCGCTTGTCCACGAGATCAAGGAATGCATCGGAGTGTCGTTTTTCCGAGAACACCTCGAAGGTATTCTCCGCCCTCATTCTGTCAACCCCGCGCTTGCCGCTCCTCCCACCGAACAGATCCGTATAGAGCCCTTCCACAGTCTTCTTTCCAATCTCCCGTTTCGATTCCTTGAAGAGCTCCGCTAGTTTCGCATGCGCGTCAGCTGGTTCCATCGACTCTATCTCGTCGAGGAGCGTGTTGATCCCCTTTCTGATGCGCCTCCGCCAACCGCCGTCATCGAGAGAAGGCATCGTTCTCTTCTTGTCGGAGTCCACCCTATCTTTGAACCGGCCTATCTCGAATGGTCTGGGAGGGAATACCCAGTCAATGTCAAGATCCGTGCCGGTGACATAGTCCACGATTTCGCGTCTCTCGTGACTGGTTAACCGCAAGACCTTGGGGGAGTTGATGTGCACATGGTATCCCCTGCCCCCCGAGAACGCTATCTTGAGCTCGTCCTCTGGCACCCCAAGGTCTCCGAGCAGGAACTCGTCGACCAGTCTCGTGACCTCCTCCTTGACCCTCTCGAGCATCTTCTCATAAGGCATGTTCTGCGCGCCCTCAACATGATCCGCGTCTAAATCGAAGATCAGATCAGCACCCAGCCATTTTTTCTCGGGCATGGTCTGAGCGTCGGGTTTCTCGTAGTACGCGCACGAGTAGTATACGTGCGCGGGGGTCTGCTCTATGAGGTACTTCTTCAAGGATGCTCTCGTTGGGAATGCGGTATGTCGCACCATACCTTGGCGGTCGAAGAACATGAATCCGAACTCTCTTTTCGAAAACCTATCGGGCATGGCCAGGGCGGTCTGCCTGTAGTGTTTCGAGAACATCTTCATGATGAATCGGGTCGATGCGTCCAAGGCCATCGTATTGAGTCATCCAAGTGGCCAGTATATTAAACTCTCATCAGCGAGTTGCATGCATGTAACCCCTCAGAGAAAGCATAAAAAACCCACAGGGGCATCATATCGCAAGCCAGGTCGATGCAATGATTAAGACCTACATCCGAGTCGAGCTCAGCAGCGAGGGCGAATCCCCAAAGCAGATAATAGAGCGAATGAGGAGGATTGGCGCGGTCCCGATGGTAGGGGACTACGATTTTGAGCTGAGGCTCACTGAGGATGAGAGGCTGTTCGACAAACTCGAGGAGATACACCACGCTCTGAAAGGTTCGAACGTGAGGTACGCCCTGACAACGAGGACGGACGCGGAGGCCGAGGACATGGTCAGGAGCAAGCGCGAGATCACCCACTATGTCGGCGAGAAGCCGGTCGAGCTGAAGAAGGCGCTCTACAAGGCGAAACTGGACCGATGGAGGGAGATGGGTCTTGATGTTTCGGAGCTAGAGGAACTCTTGGAGAAGGACATCGAGTCCTTCAAAACGGCTAGCAAGCAGTTCCTGCGCACGCACCTCGATCAAATGGTCGTGAAGGACAAGAGCCCCGCAAACAACGTCATCGACATGCATGTGCTCGCTGTGCTTGACGAGAAAGGAAAGGATATCCGCGACCTCGCGCAGCGGACAAAATACACGGAAGAGCAGGTCACGCTCTCGCTCGGAAGGTTGATATCCGCAGGAAGCGCGGTAAGATCTCAGAACGGTGACAATGAGCTATTCTCTGTCACGCAGCCGCCCGCGCCGCCCAGCCACTTCAGAAAGACCGTTACAATCCTGCCCGCGAAGAGCGAAGCAGAAGCGGAGGATAGGATATTCGGCTCCATTCCCGTAGAAGGCATCTCGTCAAGAGATCTGATACGATCGGCGAAGCTGCCCCGCGACCAGTTCGTGAGGGCCTTGAAGAATCTCCAGAAGGGCGGGAAGGTCAAGATCATCAAGAAGAATCAGAAGGAATTCTACTACATGAAGGCTTGAACCGTAGCCCGAGTTCGGTTTTCGCTGGCTCTGCCTCCAAAGGTTTAATAGAGAACCGCCCGATTGAGCGATTCCTCTCCGCAGGTGACCGATGAAGGCGCTCGAGCTCAAGGATGTTCGATTCAAGTATCGTGGTTCCGATAACTGGGCACTGGACTCAGTCTCTCTGGTGGTCGAGAAGGGTGAGTTCATCACCGTCTTGGGCTGCAACGGCTCAGGCAAATCGACGATATGTCTTCTTGCGAACGGGCTCGTACCACATGCGATCCAGGGCGATTTCGAAGGGAGCGTCGAAATCTTCGAGAAGCCAGTGATGGGCCGAACAGTTGCTGAGATAGCCACCAAGGTTGGGATCGTATTCCAGGAGCCGGAGAGCCAGCTCTTCTGCATGAGCGTCGAGGAAGAGGTGGCCTTCGGCCCAGAAAACCTCGCAGTGCCGAGACACGAGATCAGAGAAAGGGTCGAATGGGCACTTGAGCTGGTCGGAATGAAGGGCTACAACGATCGCTCGCCCTTCAGCCTCTCGGGCGGACAGAAGCAGCGGGTGGCGATTGCCGCCTCGTTGTCCATGCATCCAGATATGCTCGTCTTGGACGAGCCCGCGTATGCACTGGACCCGATCGGAAGGCATGATCTGTACTCGGTCCTCCGTGAACTCAAAGGAAAGCACGGGATGACCGTCATCCTCGCCGAGCGCGACGCCGAAGAAGCCGCGGCTTTCTCTGACAGAATAGTCATCATGAACAAGGGAAAGGTAGTGGACGTTGGCCCGCCACGAGACACATTGCGCAACCCTGACAAGCTCAAGAGAATGGGCATCCAGCCTCCGCAGCTCTCGGAAGTCGCCTCTTTGCTGAACGCGCGCCTGTCTACCTCGAAGTACTCGTTCCTCACAGTCGACGAGGCCGAGAGCACGATCACGAGAGAGATCATAGGCAGAGGAGGGGTGGTCAGGAAGTGATTCCCGCTCCTTCGCCTGGCCAAGGTGATGACAAAATCATCTCCGTTCGCAACCTCAGGTTCACCTACGAGGGGGGTGTCGTGGCAATCACGGATTTGTCCATCGACATCCGCAAGGGGGACTACGTCGCTTTGGTCGGAGGGAACGGCTCCGGGAAGACCACATTCGCGAAGAACTTGAATGGCCTCCTCAGACCCTCCAGCGGGATTGTGACCATCAGAGGAAGGGATGCCGCAAGAACGGCGGTCCCGGAGCTCGCCAAGATCGTGGGGTACGCGTTCCAGAACCCGGACTACCAGCTATTTTGCGCTACGGTCGAGGAAGAGGTCAGGTTCGGGCCGTTGAACCTAGGCTACTCCGAGGATGACATTCGGAGGAAGGTCGAACGTGCGCTCGACGCGATGAACCTCCAGCACCTCCGAGACAAGCCTCCGCTCTCGCTCAGGCTGGGCGAGAGGCGACGCGTGTCCATTGCATCCGTTATTGCGATGGACCCGGATATCTTCATCCTGGACGAGCCGACAACGGGCCTCGACACTGAGGAGTCGGACATGCTCATGCAGAAGCTTCAGAACCTCAACGTCGAGGGAAAGACAATCATCCTGATAACACACGACATGAGGCTGGTCTCTGAGCACGCCAAGCGTGTGGTCGTGATGTCCGTGGGCAGGATAATCCTCGACTCGGATCCACGCGGCGCGTTCTCCGATTTGGAGATACTCAGGAGGAGCAATCTCGAGCCACCAGCCGTGACCAAACTCGCGCACGCTCTGAAGGACAAGGGCATCCCGGCAGACGTGATCTCGCCCCAAGAACTCGTCTTCCACCTGCTGAGGGGAGGGGAGTCAAGATGACGGGATTCGTGGACCTGTACACCGAGGGGAACACATTCCTCCACCGAGTCGACCCTCGCGTCAAGATCACAGCGGTCATCCTGTTGAGTATCCTGGCGTTCGTGCTCAGCAGCCTCGAAGCCCTCGCGGTGCTGTTGGCCTTCATCATGGTCCTCGTGGTTCTCTCGAGGACACCTCTTGCGAAGACGGCCTTCTCGTTCAAGTTCGTCTTCAGGCTTATGTTGCTCATAGTCATCCTCTGGCCGCTTTTTGACAGGTCTGGAGAACCCGTCATCGCATCGTTCGGGCCGCTGGTGCTTACTGAGCCAGCGCTCCTCAGGGGCGTCACATCCGCCACGAGGATCGGCTGCCTCGCGACGGTGTGGTACATCCTCATGTTCACGACGCAGCAGAGGGACATCGTGAGGGCGCTCGTGAAGCTCGGCATAAGGTTCGACTTCGGCCTGACGCTAGCGATATCGCTCAGGTTCTTCCCAACATTCAGTGCCACGATCGGGTCCATCATGGATGCGCAGAGGGCGAGAGGCCTCGAGTTCGGAAAGGGAGGCCCGCTCAAGAGAACGCGCAACTACGTCGCAGTCCTGATCCCGGCCATCGTTTCTGCCATGCGTACGGCGGACGGGCTTTCCTGGGCACTCCAGTCACGCGCCTATGGTGCTCGCCTCGACAGGACGTACCTGAGAGATTTCAAGATGAAATGGTCAGATTATCTGGCCCTAGCAGCTGTGGTGCTGGTGCTCGTCCTGCCTCTCACCGCGAAGTACGTGTTCGGCATGGAACTGTAGGATATCGTGCTGGCGCCCTCGTCATGAAGGGTTTAAGTATGGCCTGCACTTTCTCAAGTCGGAGGTCTTCGATACGGTGGCCAGCACTTCGGAGGACAAAGCAAAATCTGTCCGCCCACAGAGTAGAGAACTCATGGCGTTTAGCGCTGTGGCAGTCGTTCTGATAGCCGTTCTTGTGTTGGCAGGCGTTTTATCATTCGTTCTCAAGGAGGAGCTGCCTTACTACGGCCCATCATGGACCGAGCAGGACGATATCCCTGGCGACGTAGTCGCAGTCGCTGGTGAGAACCAGACCGTCAAAGTCGGGGACGAGGTCTCATTTGATGCCACGGGTTCGACGACAGGTCTGGAATACTCATACTCATGGCGGTTCCACTACGTAGAGGGCAATGAGACCGTCTTCGGTATGCAGGCTTCCTATCAGTTCGACAGGCCCGGTGAGTATGTCGTCACACTGGTCGTCCTGGAGTCCAGGGATGTATGGGCTGCTGATAACGTCACTATAACGGTCGAGGAGAAGACATTCGTCGAGCAGTATTGGCTGGCACTGGTCGTAGGCGCCTTCGTGGCAATCATGCTCGTCCAGTACATATCGGTCCTCAAAAAGGCAAAGTTCGTGTCCCCGAAGGTCGTCGCGCTTTATGGCGTCCTCGGAGCCCTCACTGCTGCAATAACGATGTCCACTGTGGTCCCGTTCGCCCCGACGAAAGGATACTTCAACCTCGGGGATGCGGTCGTGTTCTTCTCAGCGCTCACATTCGGGTGGCGGACGGGCGCGATCTGTGGTGGCTTCGGATCCGCAGCGGCCGACATCCTGCTCGGATCGGGGTATTTCGCCCCGCTTACCCTCGTGGCCAAGGGCTCTGAGGGACTGGTCGCGGGATTCATTGGCAGATTGGGCGGAGGCAAGAGACTGGCAGTCGTCGTCGGCATAGTCGCCGGGGGCGCGTGCATGGTCGCCACCTACTTCTTCGGGGAGCTGCTCCTGCTCGACGTGGGCCTAGGCGCAGCGCTTCTAGAATCGGCAGGCAACGCCATCCAGGTAGCTGTTGGCGGAACCCTGGGCTCCCTGCTGTCGATAGCCGTTAAGAAGAGCTATCCGTCGATCGTCTCTTCGCAGGAGTGAACGCTCACTTCCTGTCGAGCTTCGATAGTTCCTTCTCGCCGATCTTGTCCCTGGGGAGGATCCTCTTCATCGAGCCCATCATGTGCATTCCGAAGTTCATCAGGAACGCAGGCATCGAGATGCCATAGCGCGTGCCCGTCTGGACCATCTTCCCGGGGTTCATGATGCCGTACGGGTCGAGGAGGTCCTTCATCTTCCGAATCAGCTCGGCCCCGTGCTTCCCGCGGTACTTGCTGAGGTTGCCCGCGAAGAATATGCCCAGACCGACCGCGCGGCCGCCGTTGTCCGAGGCCAGGTCACCCAGCCTCTTGGCAAAACCCATAGCTGCGGTCGAGGCCACGAGCTTGTGCTCGTCCGTGAGGTAATAGGGCATGAGCATGACAGTGTTCTGGTCGGCGACTGTGCCGATCAGGGGAGCCTTCAGCTTGAGGTCCTTGATGAGCTTCGCCGTGCCCTGGAGCACCAGGTTCAGCTTGTCCATTGGGACTAGTATTTCTCCCGGAATTGCGCCAACGCCTAGCTCCCGGACCCTGAACTCGTAATTCCTCTCCTCCCATTCGTGCGTCGCCAGCTCTTGAGGCTCCTTCTTTCCTCCGGCGCTCTTCATTATCTCGTCCAGCAGCTGCTCCTCCATGTCGACCGAGGCCTTGGACCCGGTCAGCATGCAGGTCACAAGGCACCCGACCTGAGGCGCGTGCTTCCCGATGGCCCTGAGGTAATCGTAGTGCAGCTTGTCGCCGAACATGATGTGCATCGGCCTCACTTCAGAGCGGGCCAGCTTCACGAAAGCGGGCTGCATCTTCATGACGTCGTCGAACGAGTATGTTAGAGGTCTCATCTCCTCCGGCTTGGGCAGGACAGAGAGGGTAATCTCGGTGATTATTCCAAAGGTGCCCTCGGCGCCGATGAACAGCCAGTTCAGGTTTGGGCCGGCGCCGTTCTGAGGCACGTACTTGTCGCCCGTGTGTATGACCTCGGTTGTGGGCAGGACGACCTCCATATCGCGAACGATGTCCCCTGCGGTGCCGTACTTGTAGGCGCCGATGCCGGTCCCTCCTGTGCTAACCCAACCGCCAATGGTGGCTGAGGGAGCGCTGCTAGGGTAGCATGGCAGGAACAGTCCCTTGGCGTCGAGCGCGTCGGAGAGTGCCTTCCATGTGATCCCTGGTTGCACGCGGGCTATCAGGTTGACAGGGTCGATCTCGAGTATCTTGTTCATCGCGGTCATGTCGAGAACGCGTCCGCCCTTCACCGGCACGGAACCCCCTAGGCCCCATGTGCCCGCGCCTCTGGGCACCAGGGGCGAGTTGGTCGAGATCGCCTTCGTTACCAGCTGCACAACATCCTGTGTGTACTGCGGCCTGTCGACATGATCAGGCATGGTCTTGAAAATCAGGTCCATCTCCTTCGGGAGTGGCGCGAGGTCGTGGCTGTACAGTCTCCTTTCCATCTTGTCGTCTGTGGTCTCCATCTTGAACACCTGCCGTGGCACGATGTGTGTGAGGCCGGAGAGCCTCCCCCGCGGATGGTAACCTCTGCACCCAATTAAATCCTTACGTCATAACACCGAGAAGGGCCCTGTGAACAGCGCCAGGATTCGTCGGATAGTCTTGGCTTCACGTCGAAAGGTACTTATCGATGGGGATTGTGAACACTACCTTGCTCTAGTCGACTTCTAGTCGGAAGAGGGGGGCGGAAAATGCAGACCACACTCAGACTGATGGCGCTCTTCGGCGCGCTAATCGGGCTCTTCATGCTGATAGGTTGGGTAGTCGGGGGCCTGTTCTTCGACGATTGGGTAACAGGCACGATAGTCTTCGCGGCTCTTGCCGCTGTCATCAACTTCGCGAGCTACTTCTACAGCCACAAGATCGTCATGTGGTCGTACAAGGCGAAGGTGGTCACGCAGGCCGATTCGCCGAGGTTGTACAACGTGGTCAACAAGGTCTGCCTGAAGGCCAACATGCCAATGCCAAAGATCGCAATTGTCCCTACGCCGACTCCGAACGCGTTCGCGACGGGCAGGAACGAGAAAACCGCGGTAGTTGCAGCCACTGAGGGGCTGCTCACTGCGCTCACGGACGACGAGCTAGAGGGAGTGCTAGCTCACGAGATGGCGCACATCAAGGACAAGGACATGCTCCTGATGACCGTTGCCGCGACGATCGCTGGTGCGATATCTTTTGCAGCCAGGATGGCTTGGTGGGGGTCTCTCGGCAGCAGGAGGGGCAACGGGAACGCACTTCTGCTGGCCGTCATAGCCATAACCGTGCCCATAGCTGCGATACTGATCAGGCTCGCAATCTCGAGGAGCCGAGAGTACAAGGCCGACAAGGAGGGCGCGCTCATGATACAGAGACCGTTGGCGCTGGCTCGTGCCCTTGAGAAGCTCGAGGACGCGAACAGGAGAAGGCCGCTCACTCAGGGCAACCCTGCATCCGCCTCGTTGTTCATCGTGAACCCGTTCAGAGGGGGCGGGCTGATGACAGTCTTCATGACGCACCCGCCGATTGCGACCCGTGTCAGAAAGCTGGAGCAGCTGGCCGACCAAACTGGATTCATCGGCTGAGCGAAGAGAAGGCTCAACCAACCTTTTCCCATTTCTCCAATTTCATCACGCTTGAAAGAGTGCCGCCCTTCTTGATCTCTTCCCGGAGCCTGTTCTCTCTCTCGAGCACATCAAGGGCTCGGTTCGCGACCTCGACGGCGCTCTCCTGTGGGATGACGACAACACCACTCTCATCGCCGATTATCCAGTCGCCCGTCTTGACCGTGATGCCGCCACAGACTATCTCGTGGCCTATCCCGCCGTAACCCTTCGGCTCTCCCGCGTTTGACGCGATGTATCTTGAAAAGCACGGGAAGCCCAGCTCGATAATGGAATCAATGTCCCTTGCAGCTCCGTCGATGACGACTCCAGTCACACCTTTGGTCTTGCAGCTCCATGATGCGAGTTCGCCCCAGACCGCGATCTCACCGCCGCATGCGTCGATGACTATGATGTCCCCTGGCTTCGCCCGATCGATGGCCTCAACTGGCTTCGCCCAGTCGCCGTTGATCGTATGAACCGTAAGCGCCTTCCCGACCATCTTCACGCCGTGGGCGATCCTGGGATGGATCCCCTTCATCGCCCCCTTTTTGTGCTGGGCGTCAGCAACATTGGGGGAAGATACCTTTGAGAATGCGGTGAATAGGTCCTTCTCGGAGTACTTCTTGAACAGCTCCGTCTTGACCTTCTTCCCGCTCGTGATTGCCTTCTTGACGTTTCTCGCTGCCTTCGTGACGTCCTTGGCCTTGATGATGGCGCCGCCAACGATTATGATGGACGCTCCGGCCCGGACAACATCAGGAGCGGTCTCGCTGTTGATTCCTCCAGCCGCTGCGATCGGTATGTTGACGGCATCTACGAGCCCCTTGAGTTCGGACAGAGGGGTACCCCCGACCATCTGCTCGTCGACCCCGACATGTATGCAGATGTAGTCCGCGCCCATCCTCTCGATCTCCTTCGCTCGCGCTTCCTTGTCTCGCACGTTGAAGAGATCGACCATGACTTTGGAGCCATACTGCCGCGCGCTGAGAATCGCCTCAGTTATGGTAGGGTCCGAGGAGATGCCGAGTATGACGACCACGTCAGCCCCGGACTTGGCGGCCATCTCGACCTCCGCCCCACCCACATCGATGGTCTTCATGTCGGCAACGACCGTGTGGGTCGGAAAAGTCTTCTTGAGCAGCCGAACGATCTCCATGCCTTCGCTCTTGATCAAAGGCGTGCCGGCCTCGATCCAGTCTACTCCTCCCTTGACCGCGTCTCTCGCGATCTCAATGGCGCGGTCCCCGTGAACGAGGTCGAGTGCTACCTGCAGGACGGGTTTCATCTTCGTTAAGACCTCACTGCACCGATAAAAACGTGTCGCACATGCTCACTGACCTGTGCGGACAGAGCCTGCGTTCCAGCGTAAGAAACCCTAATATCGGTTCCATTGCATACTCGAAGAGTGATGGTGGCTAAGACTGCCGAAAGGGACCGCTGCGTCACGGGCGTCGAGGGCCTCGACACAATCCTCTACGGCGGCATCCCCCGGTCCAACACAGTGCTTCTGACTGGCAGCTGCGGCACTGGCAAGACATCGCTGGCGCTCGAGTTCCTGATGCATGGGGCCGTCAAGGACGAGAACTCGCTTTTCGTGAGCGTCACCGAGAATTCCGAGAAGCTGCTGCAGAACATCATCCCGTACAAGTTCTTCGACAAGAGCTTGATCAAGTCCGGCCGGCTCGTGTTCGTGGACATGCCTGTGATGTATGAGCGTCTTGGGCTCACGAAGGCGGAGCTGAGCATGGAAGAGATAGAGCTGCTGGTCAACTCGCTCGCGAGCCTGGCCAAGGAGCTCCAGACCAAGCGCCTAGTGATAGACTCCATCACATCCGTCTGTTACAAGCTGAAGACCTCGGAGAAGATCCGGGATTTCATCCTGAAGCTGTCCAAGGCCCTGTCTGACCTCGGGTGCACTTCGATATTGGTGGGAGAGGTGACCGCCGATTCGGCTTCGTACTCCACATTCGGAGTGGAGGAGGCAATCGCAGACGGCATCATACTTATGGCGAACATGGAGAGGCGCGGGGACCTCCTCCGTACGCTTCAAGTGATAAAGATGCGTGGCACGATGCATTCTCGGGCCAAGTACGTGCTCGACCTCACACCGGTCGGCGTGCTACTTGTCCCGCTCCTGAAGGGAGGTAGCACAGGATGAGCCCGGAGATGGTGAGTGCTCAGCAGATAGCGTCAGAGTTGAACGAGACGCCACCCTCGTCCGCCGTATCGCTCCAGATGAGCGTGGACAACTACCTGGATGTCATCCGCGGAGTGGTCGACCTTTTCGCCAACAAGAGGCAGATGGACACGATCTACGTCGCCGCGACGATCTCATCGGACGCGATCAAGCGGGTGCTCCAGGCGCTGGACATCGACGACTCGCGGGTGTACTTCGTGGACTGCATATCCCACATCATGTTGGGCGCGACCGCAACTCAGCAGGACGAGCAGACTACCTTGGTCGAGAGTCCTACGATGCTCGAGAACATCATGCTGAAGGTCGAGTACCTCATTCGTAGGTCGCAGTCGAAGGACAAGCTGGTCGTCATAGATTCCATCAATTCGCTGGCGATCCACAACAACAACTGGATCCTGTCCGAATTCCTGCATGTTCTGGTCTCTGGTCTTCGGTCCAGGGACGCATATACTGTCATTCTCACAGTGGAAGAACACTCGACCCCCGAGCTGAACAACATGGTGAGCCTCGTGTGCGATCACGGCATACACGCGGGCAAGAAGGAGGGATGAGGTGAATTTCACTAGCATCGGGATACCTGCGCTGGACGAGCACCTTGGAGGAGGGATACACAAGGGCTCGACTGTCCTGGTCATGGGCAGCCCGGGCTCGGGCACGGAGTTCTTCGCGAAGCAGTTCGCCTCGACTGGCCGGGAGGCCGTGACCTACTTCACGTCGACCGAGAGGGACGAGGACGTCTTGTCCGTCATGCGCGAGTACGGGTGGAGGACGGACATGAAGATAATCAACGTGGGCACGAAGTACTACGAGCGCGTGCTCGCGAAGAAGCTAGAGATCAGCAGGTTCAGGCAGGAGGGGATCACCCTCGGGGACATCAGGAAATTCAAGGAGGGTGACGCCGCGAAGGAAGAGAACTTCTTGACCTTCCTAGCGTACGAGATATCGAAGCTCAACCCTCCGTTCCGGGTCGTCATCAACTCCTTGGACTTCTTCCTCGAGAACTATGAGAGCCCTGAGGTGCTCATGGCGATGCGGACGATCAAGGCCCACACGCAGCACTCCGAGAGCGTGACGCTCATGACCATGCTCAAGGGAGTGCACGAATCCCGCATTCAGAGCAGCATCGAGGATTTATCAGATGTGATAATAGAATTGGACCGCGAGAAGGTCGGCCACGAGTTCAAGAAGTACATCATTGTCCAAAAGGTGAGGAACAGGCCCTCGCAGGTGGGCATCATACCGGCTGTCTACGACAAGACGGGGATCCGGCCGGCACAGGCCCCTTAGGTCAGTAGTCGCTTCTTTCGGGATAATTGTCGTTTTCTGCCGAAGATGCTCCTAAACAAGAAGACTACGTCTTCTTGCCCTGGCCAGCAAATGCGACATAGCCAGATGTGTCACTTCGACAATCGGCGAAACGACTAACACTCAATTCTGATAATCGGCCGAAAAGGTATTTAAGCTCAGCTCGGGCGTATTACAGTCCAAGCGGGCCGAAAGGTCCGCAGGAGGACTAAACAATGAAGAAGATTTGGGCAATCCGAAAGGATGCCGAGGCGGTGTCCCCCGTCATTGCGACCATCCTGATGGTCGCGATCACCGTCGTTCTAGCGGCCGTGCTATATGTCATGGTCCTGGGCTTCGGAGGGACATCGACTACAACCCCAGCCGCGACGTATGCGAAGACGACCGCAACGAACGGTCAGAAAATCAGCATCCTGTCAATAACGAAGACGGATGTACCATGGGACGACGTGAAGGTGCAGCTTTCTGATGGAACCAACTTCGCCGAGTGGGACACAGTGACAACTGACCTAGACGGCGGAGGCGCATTAACGAAGAACTACACCACGGACACCCTTGGATCGCTGACCGTATGCTTGCTTGTGACTGATGTGAGCGGTAATGGATTCGTGAGTGGCACTGACTACTTCGTCGTGTACACCTACGGTGGCGCGACCGGCTTCTCAGCTGGCTCTTCGTACAGTGCAGCGCTGATATACACGGTCACTGGCGAAAAGATGGGCACTGGTCAGACCTTCACAGGCTAGACCTAGTGTTACTAACTCGCGGTCGGACTGAGCACAAACCCTTTCTTTCACTTTTCATTCTCTGATGCGTGCGAAAGCCACGTCTCATTTCTCCAGTCCATCGATGGAAAGTCATATCACCGCCCAAGTGATGGCTCTCTCCATGAAGGGCGGCGAGGGCCCGCTCGTGATGAGCGGCGATGAGGCGGAGAAGTTCGTCATATCTCTGCTGAGAGAACGGGGTCCGCTCACGACCATGCAAATCGAGCAGCTCGCTCGGAATGAGCACAAGCGCTGCCCCGACCAGACGGTCATCTTTCTGACGAAGATGAAGCGAAAGGGCCTCATAAAGGGGGAGGCCTCGCTCGAGAAGAGGGGTTGGCTCTGGTGGGCTCCCTGAAGTGAGGTCGGCCTAGTGCAGCATCACGGATGTCCTCGCCATCTGGTCTGACCACTTCTGTCTGGGATCCTGCGAGTCTATCGCCAGGCCGATGATCCAATCGAGGAGCAGCAGCGGCCAGAATATCTTGGAGATGTTCCTCATCAAGGCCTGGGCAATGTCCAGCTTCCCTGAGGTCCCGACGACCTTCAGCCTCATGAGCATCTTGCCCACCGTGCCGCCGATCAAGTACTCGAAGAATGCGCAGTAGAGGAAGAAGAGAGCTCCTTGCGTGCCGATGGACCAGATGGACAGCCAACCGAAGCTCAACACGCTGAAGAACAGCGTGAATGGAAGCCAAATGATCAGCGCGTCAATGATCAAGGCTACGAACCTTCTCAGCCAATGCTCCTGAAGGGCCTTGTCCCGGCTCAGGTAGTCAAATCCTGTTACCATGGTTCTGCAACTCCGCCATCCCTCGGATGCCTCGCCCCTCTATATTATTTTCTGGGGGCGGCTACCACTCAGATCGCCCGTCTTTCATCACATGTCAGCAGGAATGTTCTCTTCACGGTGGCGGACGCATATCTACGCCTTACCTTATGAATAGTGAGGCCAGGTTTGTGTCTCTCTCCCGTACTCCTATATACTGGCTCGGCCACTCTTGTGCCGATGCCGGCATTCAAGCTCTATGCACTCCTGGAACATGAGGACGACCCCAAGAAGTGCACAGCAGCGAAGCTGGTGCGCCTTAGGGAGATCTCGGAGGTGAGGGGTCTGGAGCGCGTGCCCAGGCGGGTCATCGTGCTCGACCCAGAATCGGAAAGAGCCCTGTCCAGGGAGGACGCAGATTCGGCGGAGCGGTTCGGGGTGCTCGTCCTGGACTGCTCATGGAACAAGCTCGCCAAGTTCCCGAGGCTCAGAGCGGGGATGCAGCACAGGGCGCTGCCCTTCATGATCGCCGCGAACCCGACCAACTTCGGGAAGGCCCAGAAGCTGTCGAGCGCGGAAGCCCTCGCAGCAGCAACCTACATTCTTGGGGACAAGGCGCGCGCAGAGCAGCTGATGAACAGATTCAAGTGGGGGCCCACATTCATCGACATCAACAGAGAGCGACTCGACGAGTACGCAGCGGCGGCCACGAGCGGAGAGGTCGTGTCCGCGCAGAACCGTATGCTAGATGCAGTCAAAAGGAGCAAGGATGCGCACACCGACTAGTCTTATGTATCACATTGTTGATTCCCTTTCCCCTTTTCCCAAGCCTTCGTCACGGGGGAGGGCATCGACTTTGATTTGCGGGGGGAACTGAACGCCTAAGGAGTATACGCCCGAGGACCTTGTCGCCATCTGGGAGGAGTTCCTTGGTGGGCAAGAGCGGAGGCACCAGGTGACGGCGATAGCCGATCTGTACCCAGATGTGAGAAGCATCTATGTTTCGTTCTCCGACGTCGATAGGTTCGACCCCGACCTCGCCAACTACACGCTTCAGAACCCGACGCAGTCTCTCAGGTCTGCCGAGGACGCTCTCAAGCACATGATTTCGCACGCGCTCACCAACCCGTTCGTCCACTTCAGGATCAAGGAGCTTCCGCGCGACTCGAGGATTGAGATCCGGAAGCTCAGGGCAAAGCATCTAGGCACATTCGTGTCCATCGAGGGCCTTGTCCGGAAGGCCACCGAGGTCAGACCGAGGGTGACCATCGCGGAGTTCGAGTGCGTGAGGTGCGGCCACAGAATCGTGATAGAACAGGAGGGCATGCAGTTCCACGAGCCACTCGAGTGCTCGAAGGACGATGGTGGCTGCGGCAGGGGCACGGGGTCCACGAAGTTCAGACTCTTGACGGACCCATCCAAGTTCGTCGACACTCAGAAGATCGAGATCCAGGAACCCCCAGAGGGCCTCAGAGGGGGCTCGCAGCCGGAACGGTTGACGGGGTACATCGAAGACGATCTGTCAGGGAAGATATCGCCTGGAGACAGAGTGAACATCAACGGGATCCTCAGGAGCCAGCAGAAGGGAACGCAGGTCAAGTCCACTCTGTTCGAGATTCATCTCGATATCAACGCCATAGAGTTCGAGGAGAAGGAGTACGAGGAAGTGCTCATCACGCCCGAGGACGAGCTCAAGATACGCGAGTTCGCCGAAGCTCCCGACGCCATGGACAGGATAATCGCATCCATTTCTCCGACCATCTACGGCTATGATCAGGAAAAGGAAGCACTGGCCCTTCAGCTGTTCGGCGGGGTGAGCAAGACGATGGACGATGGCACTCGCATACGAGGGGATATCCACATCGCGCTCATAGGAGACCCTGGTACCGCGAAGTCCCAGATACTCCGCTACATGGCCACGTTGGCGCCGAGAGGCATATACACCTCCGGGAAATCTTCTTCCGCCGCCGGGCTCACCGCAGCAGCGGTGAAGGACGAGTTCGGAGAAGGTCGCTGGACGCTCGAGGCAGGAGCGCTCGTGCTGGCGGACAAGGGTCTGGCATGCATCGACGAGTTGGACAAGATGACGGACCAGGACAGGTCGAGCATACACGAGAGCCTGGAGCAGGGAACGATATCAGTCGCGAAGGCGGGGATCACTGCCACGCTGCAATCACGCTGCGCGGTGCTAGGGGCTGCCAACCCCAAATATGGAAGGTTTGACGACAACCAGCCAGTCGCTGACCAGATCGACCTTCCCCCGGCCCTGCTTTCGAGGTTTGATGCGATCTTCACGATGACTGACAAGCCCGATGCAGAGAAGGACAGGAACTTGGCGGTACATCTGCTGCGCGTGCACAGGCGTGGCGAGGTCAGGCTGCAAGAGTCACCAGAATCCATAACCGCGGTAGACACGAGAGAGATACTGAGGGACAGCGCAGGTCTGATCCCTGCGATGGACCGTGAGTTCCTCAGAAAGTACGTGGCCTACAGCAAGCGCATAATACCGATCATGAGCGACGAAGCCATGCGCACGCTCGAGAACTACTATGTCAACATCAGGAAGCTGGGTGAAGGCGAAGAGGCCTCCGTGCCCATCACCCCAAGGCAGCTCGAAGCACTGATACGGCTATCGGAGTCGAGCGCGAGGGCGGGCCTGAACCAGATCGTCAGCGGCGATGATGCCGCCAGGGCGATCAAGATCGTCGAGTACTACTTGAGCAAGGTCGCGAGCGAGAGCGGCAAGTTGGACATCGACCTCATAGCGACGGGCACTAGCAGGAGCCAGCGCGAACAGATATACGTTGTCCGGAACATGATCCAGCAGATGTCGGACGAGAAGCGGGGCGTGAGCGAGGAAGCCCTGATTCAGAGAGCGTCCGCCGAGAACATACCAGAGGACAGGGTGAGGGCGCTCCTCAAGAGGCTGAGCGAGGGGGGAGAGGTGTACCGTCCACAGCCTGGATACTACAGGCTGACCAGTGAGGAGCGCGTCGGATGATCTCCCTGAGGGTTCACAGCCGGGGAGGCGAGACGCTTCTGGCAGCCTGCGACAAGGACATTCTTGGCAAGACTTTCAAGGGCAAGGGGCTGAAGATCACGGTCTCCGAGGGCTTCTACCGGGGCGAGGACGCCGACGAGGAGATGCTCGTGAACAGGCTGCAGCTCGCGACCGTCGCCAATCTCGTCGGCAAGAGGACTCTGGAGATCGCGATCAGGCACGGCTTCGTCGATCCAGACTGCGTTCTGGATATCGGGGGCGTCCCGCACGCGCAGATGGCGAGGATGATGTAGTTGTTCTGCGTCGAATGTGGCAGAGAGGGTGAACTCATAGGCGCCCTGTGTCAGGACTGTTACTCCAAGAAGCACGTCCAGCCTACGATCGCCGACCATGTTGACCTGACAATATGCGCCCACTGCCAATCCATGCAGACCGACAAGGGTTGGGAGGATGTCGGGTCTATCAGGCAGGCGGCGGAAACCGCGATCGAGGATTCACTGGTGCTCCCGAAGGACGCCAAGGTGTCGGACTTCAGGGTACGCCTGTCGGAGAAGGACGAGCGCAACCTCGAGGCGAAGGTCGATGTCATGCTGGTGGTCCAAGGACACGAGTTCACGCGCGAGCTCCAGACAATAGTCAGGATCAAGCGCGGGTCGTGCACTGAGTGCTCTAAGCAGCAGGGGAGCTACTACGAGGCGATCCTACAGGTGAGGGGTCCTGAACGCACGCTGCCGAAGCAACTTGAGGCGGAGGTAGAGCGTGTGGTGAGGAGTCGGGTCGGCGCCATGAGGAAGTCGAGCAGAGAAGTGTTCTTGAGCAAGGTCGAGAAGGTGAAGGGCGGGCTCGACTTCTACTTCAGCACTGTGAGCTCGGCCAGGAGCGTGTCCAGGGAGTTGCAGGAGACATACTGCGCGGAGTTCAAGGAGTCATCGAGCCTCTGGGGCAGGAGGGACGGCAAGGAGGTCTACAGGATGACCTATCTGGTCCGCCTGCCGGGCATCTTCAGAGGAGACATCGTCACTCTCGGCGGAAGGGAGTTCTACGTCCGCGGGATGTCGAGGGGCATGTTGCATGGTATCGATCTCTTGACCGGCGAGGAGCGCGCCATCAAGTTCACCGATCGCACGGAGTGTTCGCTCTCACAGTCGAGGCCTGAGATCGTGAGTGCGGTGGTCCTCACTGAGAAGGAGCGCGAGATGCAGGTCCTCGACCCCGAGACGATGAAGCCGCTGGAGGTCAGGAAACCCATTGGGTTTTCTCGAAAAGGCGAACAGATACGCCTCGTGAAGACGAAGCTCGGAACATATGTCCTAAGCGACAGCTGGTAATCGTCCACATTTTGTCAGCTCGCATCAAAAGGGATTAATCCTGAGGTCGCCTTCACAGGCCCGAGGTCGGAGAGTAATGGTCACCGAGCAGGATGTTACGAACGCAGTGGTCGAGCTGCTCCGGAAGACCGTCGTCAGGCTCCCGCAGGATGTCGAGGATGCCCTGCGAAAGGCGTACGCCAGCGAGACTGACGAGGTCCCTAAGATGCAGCTGAAGGCAATCGTGGACAACATAGACATGGCGATCAAGGGCAACACGCCCATGTGTCAGGACACCGGTGTGACGATCTTCTACGCCGCTCTGCCCAAGGACTGCAAGGTGGATGTCGGGAAAGGGATCGTCGAGGGCGTCCGCAAAGCCACGAAGGAGGTTCCTCTGAGACCGAACGCGGTCCACCCGGTCACAAGAAAGAACCCGGGTGACAACGTCGGCGAGAAGATGCCGTACATCAACTGGCGGATCCACGACAAGGACTACATCGAGATAACGGTCATGACGAAGGGCGCGGGCTCCGAGAACATGAGCCAGCTCGCGATGCTTACGCCCAGCCAGGGCCTGAAGGGGATCAAGGAGTTCGTGCTCAACGCGGTGCTCAGGGCGGGCAGTAACCCGTGCCCTCCCACGATATTGGGTGTCGGCATTGGCGGCTCGAGCGACATCGCGATGAAGCTTGCAAAGGAGGCGCTCCTCCGGCCAATCAATGAGAGGCACAAAGACCCCGAGATGGCCAAGCTGGAGACCGAGCTGCTGGAGGCAATCAACATGTTGGGGATCGGGCCAATGGGCTTGGGAGGCAAGACCACGTGCCTCGGCCTCAACATCGAATACGCGTACTGCCACACCGCAAGCCTCCCAGTCGGATTGAACGTACAGTGCTGGGCGGGAAGGCGAGGAACCGTCAGGATACATCCCGACGGCAAGTTGGCCTATCCGACGCACGAGAGGTGATTTGGATGCCCAAGAGAATCAAGACACCGATCTCCGAGGCGGACGCGCGCGCGCTGAAGGTCGGCGAGACCATCTACGTCGACGGGATAGTGCTGACAGGCAGGGACGAAGTGCACATTCACGCCCTCGAGTACTTGGAGAAGGGCAAGCAGATCCCGGTCGAGTTCAAGGGCGCGGCCCTCTTCCACTGTGGTCCAATAATGAAGAAGGTCGGCGAGAAATGGGTTGCGGTGGCAGCCGGCCCAACGACTTCGTCCAGGATGAACTCGCTCGAGCCGGGGTTCATCGAGAAGTTCAGGCCGGGAGCGATAATCGGCAAAGGCGGCATGTCCCAGCCGACTGTGGACGCAATGAAGGAATTCGGATGCGTCTACCTCGCCTTCACAGGCGGGGCGGCGGTCCTGGCCGCAAAGGGCATCAAGAGCGTTGAAGGCGTCGAGTGGTTCGAGCTCGGGATGCCAGAAGCCATCTGGATACTGAACTGCGACAACTTCGGTCCCCTGACCGTTGCGATCGACGCGCACGGGAACAGCCTGTTCGCGGACGTGAATGTCAAGGTCAAGGAGAACGAGAAGAAGGCGCGTGCGAGACTGGGCCTGAGCTAGAACGTAAACGAGCGGCCTTCGGGCCGCTTTACTTCAGTTTTCTCACTTTCTTGTTTTTGAAGCCGCTTTCGATGTCCTCTGAGGCGGAGTCATCGTCTTCGAGCTCCGCTTCATCTGGTTTCTCACCGGCTTTCTCTTCCTCGGACTGGTCATAGACCGCCGGCGTGGTGGACGGGGAGATGAAGGTCCGGATCCGGAGCACCAACGCGACCCCGAATATGATGAATGTGAGGGCGAGGGCGAGCAGCATCATCGAGTGCGCCATGTCAAGCCCTTCGATGAAGCCCTCGAATGTCTGGCGCAGAGGAGTCAACTGGAACTCAATTATCTCAGTGGAGCCCTCGACCGCCTCCACCTTGCTGATCTCGAGGGGCATGTATCCAGTCTTCTCGAACCTGAGCGTGTAGTTGTCTGCTGGAAGCGCGGGGAACTCGAACTCGCCGTTGATGTCCGTGAAGACCGAACGAGGTTGGGGAGATAGGTCGATGACTGTGACAAGGACGTTCGCGAGCGGGGCGTTTGTCCGAGTATCCTTGACCGTCCCTCGGAGTCTGGCTCCTGGGAGTCCCGTCATGTTGAAGTTGAGCTGGGTGTCACTGCCAGGCAGGATTTCGACACTAGGGATTGTCTGGGTCTCATAACCTTGGATCGTTGCCGCAACGACATAGGCTCCAGCAGTCAGGTTCCTGATCTCGTAGTTGCCGTCAGCGCCTGACAATGTGAAGATATCGGTTCCCACGATGCTCACGTTGGCGCCTACTAGAAGGACCTGGCCAGATCTAATCACTCCATAGAGTCGCGTCGGTCTCTCCGTGAGGTTCAGGTCTACTCCCAGTGTGCTACTACCTCTGGTGACCTTTACACCAGTAACGCTCGCGGGGAAAAACCCGTCGCGGGATGCTGTGACAGTATAGATCCCTTCTGGGACGTTGTTAGTGAAGTTATAGAAACCATCTGCATCGCTCGGTACAGTGACAGTGATTCCCCCAATTTCGATGGAGACGTTGGTCGCATTAAGTGGGGTATGTAGCGCTGCGTGATATGTGCGTCCTGAGATTGATCCGCTCTGTGTGAGAAGCTCGAAGTTGGCCAATGAACTGTTCGCTATCGCCACGAAGACGTCCAGCGAGTGGGAAACGTATCCCTGCGCGCTCGCGGTCACGGAGTGGGTTCCTGCAGGCAGTCCGTCCAGCCTATACTCGCCAGTTGTTGGAGACGCAGAAGCAGAATACCCGAGGGAGATGATTGAGACGGTTGCACCGGAGATGTACCCGGTCGGACTAGTGACCGATCCGAGGATCGTGCTTCCATGGATGGTCAGTGTCACGTTCGTAGTCTGATTCTCGATTACTGCATCATAGCTGGGTAGGCTGTCCGAGTAGTTCGATTTGCTGGCAGAGAGTGTGTACGGTTTGTCCGTCTCGTTGGGAGCCAGGTTTTCGATCAGATAAGTCCCGTCCGTGTCCGTGACTCCAACAATGCTGCCGTTGAGCCTCACCGTCGCACCGGTCACAAGTCTCCCAACATTGTCTACGACAGTGACATTGATCGCTCCCAGGCCCGGGGTCTGCAGCATCGAAGCCGTTCTATGCTCGACGCCGGTCGGCGAAATGAGAATTCCAGCTCCGGTCGCTCCAAGAATGAGGACCAGTGCTGCAATCACCATTATCAGGGGGCTCGAAATCACTTGTCTGGCCATCGGAGATCCGTGTTCGTTCCTATCGGTTCGTTTACATAAATACATTTCCCGCTGCAAGAGCTTTTTCGGCCTCTTCTGAAAACGTATTAATATGTACGAAGGATAAGGAAATGGAATTTGACGGTCAGTTCACATGGTCACCAGAATTGAGGATAAGGGAACCACGGACCAGGTAATGTCCCTGATGCATCCGACTGTGTCAGACTGGTTCAGGTCGAAGTTCGAGGAGGTCACCGAGGCCCAGGGCATGGCAGTGCCCCTCATCCATGCCCGCAGAAATGTCGTCGTGTCGTCCCCGACGGGGTCAGGCAAGACACTGACCGCATTCCTCTCCATACTCAACGAGCTGATACTGCTGGCAGAGAGGGGGCAGCTGGAGGACAGGATCTACGCGGTCTATGTGTCACCTCTCAAGGCTCTGGCTAACGACATCAACGAGAACCTCATCAAGCCCTTGTCGGAGATATCCGAGCTCTTCAGGACAAAGGGCCTGGCGCCTCCAGATGTTAAGGTGGCCGTCAGGACGGGCGATACCCTTCCGAGCGAGAGGCAGAGACAGGCGCGCTCTCCCCCTCACATATTCATCACAACTCCGGAGTCCCTGTCCCTCGTACTGGCAAGTCCGGTATTCAGCACCAAATTCGCCGGTGTGGACTATGTCATCGTGGACGAGGTGCACGAGATATGCGATTCGAAGCGGGGTGTGGCTCTCTCGCTCGCCCTCGAGCGGCTCCAAAATCTGTGCAAGAAGGAGTTCGTCAGAATTGGACTCTCTGCGACGGTTGCCCCGCTCGAGCAGGTCGCGGAGTACCTGGCGGGACTCAGCGGCGGCAGACCCCGGGAGATCAACATAGTCGAGGTGTTCAAACAGCGCGACCTCGACCTGAAGGTGCTCTGCCCGACCAAGGATATGACCGCCCTCTCGTTCGAAGTGGTCAACTCGAAGATGTACGACATGCTGAAGGACATGATCAACCAGCACAAGACCACCCTGGTTTTCACGAACACCAGGAGCGGGGCCGAGAGCGTTGTGTACAAGCTCAAGGAGCGGGGGCTCGAAGACATAGGTACGCATCACGGGAGCTTGAGCAGAGAGACCAGGATGGATGTAGAGGGAAGCCTGAGGAACGGGCTTCTGAAGGCAGTGGTCTCCTCCACGTCTCTGGAACTCGGAATCGACATCGGTTCCATCGACCTCGTTGTCCAGATAGGATCACCCAAGTCGGTAGCAAAGGGCTTGCAGCGGGTCGGCAGGGCAGGTCACCAATACGGTGGCACATCGACAGGTAGGATGGTGGTCTTCGAGAGTGACGACTTGGTTGAGTGCGCTGTGCTCTGCAGGGCGGCTCACAGGAAGATGATAGACCGGGTGACGATCCCGGTCAATTCGTTGGATGTGCTCGCTCAGACTCTCGTGGGGATGTCCATTGAGCGCCGGTGGAAGGTCGAGGATGCTTTCGACCTGATCAGGCGCTCGTACTGTTACAGGGACTTGTCGCTGGAGCGGTTCGACAGCGTCCTGAATTACCTTGGCGGGAAGGAGCAGTTCGAGGGCATCTACTCGAAACTCTGGTACGACGACAAGGAACGCGTGTTCGGCAAGAAGCGCGGGGCCAGGATGATCTACTACCTCAACCAGGGAACGATCCCCGAGGAGGCGGACTATCAGGTCTACTCTGAGCGCGGCTCGCCTGTGGGCTCCCTCTCCGAGAAATTCGTGGAGCGCCTCTCACAGGGCGACATCTTCGTCCTTGGAGGGAGGAGCTACGAGTTCATCAAGTCCAAAGCGGCCAAGGTGTTCGTCAAGAGCGCCAGCGGGCGCAAGCCAACGGTCCCTTCCTGGACCGGTGAGATGCTGCCCAGGAGCTTCGACCTATCTGTGGCCATCGGCCAATTCCGTGGGGAGATGGAGCAACGCCTCGGGACGATGCCCGAGCAGGCAATCGCAGGATGGCTGAGAGAGGAATTCGACCTGGACGAGGGTTCATCGACGACTATTGTCAACTACTTCAAGGAGCAGAAGGCAGTCGCGATAGTGCCGACGGACTCGAGGCTTCTGGTTGAAGGCTACGTCGACGCAACAGGCAACAAGAGCGCCATCTTCCACTTCCCATTCGGCAGGCGTGTGAACGACGCCCTCAGCAGGGCCTACGCATCGGTCCTATCAGACAGGTTGCGGTCTAACGTGACCGTATCGGTGACGGACGACAGCTTCATGGTCACGGTGCCCAGGAGCTTCAAGCTTGAGGAGCTTGGCGACATGCTGCGCTCAGAGAGCTTGGAGAAGATTCTGAGAAACGCAGTTCGAGATTCCGAACTGTTCTCACAGCGTTTCAGACACGTCGCGACCAGGAGCTTCATGGTCCTCAGGAACTACAAGGGAAAGGTACTCTCTGTGTCCAGACAACAGCTCCGGTCGAGCCGCCTCCTGGACGCTCTCCACGAACTCGAGAAGTTCCCTGTCATTGCTGAGACCTATGAGGAGATACTCACCGAGGTCATGGACATGGAGCACGCGAGGGAGGTGCTCGCATCCATAGAGAGAGGAGAGAGGAGGATCGAGTATCTGCCATTCTCGGGCGTGCCCTCCCCATTCGCGCACAATGTGATCCTCGTGGGCGTGTCCGACATCGTGCTCATGGAGGACAGGAGCATGCTGCTCAGGGAGCTCCACAGGAAGGTGCTCGAACGGGCTCTCGGGGAAGAGGCGGTATCCGAGTATCAGTTCGATCCAGATGTTGTCGAGGAGTACTACGCTGCGAAGTTCCCCCGGATCGAATCCAAGGAGGACATCATCGGGGCACTCCGTATGGTCGGACCGATGAACATCTTCAGGGAAAAGGGGGAGAACATCTTCTCGCATTCGAAGATGTCGTTCGACAAGCTGAGATCATGGGGGACAGAGCTTCTCAGGGAAGGCAGGATACGTTCGGTCTGGATAGGAGAGGATCTGTACGTCTCGTCAGAGGAGTATCCGCTCTACGCGTGCCTTCACTCGCGCCAGGTCGACCAGAGCCCGAGCGAGAAGGCGATCGTAGACGAACTCAGGAATTCTCCCAGGACCCAGAGCGAACTCATGGGGCTCGTCAAGCTCGATAAGGAAGCGACGAGGGAGTCATTAAGGAAGCTCGAGACCGCGAACATCGTCTTCAGATCGGACATGAAGGGCCAGGCCGCGGTCTATTCCCTCGGGGAGTTCGAGTCGATGCCCAGGAAGGACTGTCTCACTGAGGCGGTGTCTAGGCATCTCGCATACCATGCCCCGATAACGGTCGATGACCTCGCGTACGAGGTCGGAACAACTGAGCAAGAAGCGGAGGAGGCCCTCAACGAACTGGCCATGGACGAAATCGTCGTCTCAGGTCGTTTCGTTGTGGGCGAGCAACAGCAGTTCATGTTGGCGAGGGACTACCTCCACCTGAAGGCCAAAGGCCAGCCCGTCTACGACAGGGAGACCGTACGAGCGTATTCAGAGAGGAAGCAGTTCGGCAAAGTGGGCTCGGTCGGGGAGTTCTTCGACAAGTTCGGCGAGGCCGGGATGATATACGACATCTTCCAGCGGGTCGACGGATTCGACATGCAGGAGTTCGGAGAGCTCCGCAGCAATGGGGAGATACTGCTCGGGAGGTTCGTGCGAGGTAGGCTGCGTTATGTGCTTGCGGAAGACGCCCCACACTTCCTAGGCGTGTATCGGCGCACGAAACTGGACAGATACGAATCCGAGATAGTGCGGACCATTGAGAGGCTTGGTTCAGGGACATTCCAGGAGATCGCAGAAGCGACTGGCTTTCCCCCAGATCTGATGAGGGAGCACTTTGATTCCCTCGACAGGAAGGGGTATATTCTCAGAGAGTACGACGAGGCCGAGTCGTGGAGTTCTCGGAACGTGTACACTGTCTGCAAATTGGAGCCGGAGATCGAGAACCCTTACGAGCGCGTCGTCAGGAAATATCTGAGGGGTTTTGGTCCGGTGACGGTGCTCCAAGCAGCGTCTTATCTGGGTGTCGATCCGAGTGAGGCCGAGACTCTCCTTCGGGGCACTGATGCGAAGAGCATATTCGTGGGCCTCGAACGGACGGAGATGTTCATCCTGCCTGATGAGCTCAGAGAGCTCGATCATGAGCACGTTCCCGACGAGACGCTGCGGATCCTTTCGCTTTACGATTCGTTCTTGAGCGACAAATGGACCGAGATAACTTCGAGGTTCGGCGAGGGATGGATATTCCCCCTTGTCAGACATGGCAGAATCGTGGGCATGGTCGAGAAGTGGCTGCTGGCAGGCTCAGTCGAGATCCGCGAGATCTTGCTGGACGATCCGGACGCACTCCCGCAGCTGATCCATTCGCTGGACTCGATGATGTCATTCTACAACGCGCTCGGCGTGGAGATCATACGAGTACGGAGCATACTTGGGACGGACATATCCGAAGTCAAGGACGAGCTCAAGTCTGAGTTTCTCAAGCACGGCTACTCCGAATCGAACGGAATGTTGGTCAAGGGCAGGCTGGTCACGGAGTGTTTTGACCTTCAGCAGATTCTGGACGTCGCATTCTCCATGCAACACATGACCAGTGCGTCGAAGTTCAAGGACATGAATCAGGCGCTCGAGGCCTACGGAGGTCTGAGGTCAAACCAGGAGGCACTTCTTCGAGTCAAGAAGTTCGAGCCACTCCCGAAGCTCCTGAAGCGCGGATTGGTCTTCAGAGGACATCTCATACCGGACCGAGTCGGCTTCTGTCCTCCCCAGGCAGCCAGTTTGTACAGATCGGCGAGGATCAGGGACCTCAGCGCAGATGAGAAGATCATCATGCGCATCATCAAGGACCAGGAGCCAGTCAAGAGGGACCGACTGCTTGATCTGTCCCCTCTCGGTCATGACGACACGATCGAGGCGCTCAAGGCGTTGTACAGTTCTTCCAGGGTCTACATCGACAACTCTAATGCGTATGTCTCATCCAAGCGACAGAGGACTTCTAGAGAGGCCGCTTGGACAATGGTGATTGGGCGCGTGTTCGACAGCTTCGGGATATTGAGCGCAGAGTCTCTGGCGTTCCTGCTTGGCCACGAGATACCGATGCGCGAGCTAAGGCGCTATCTGAGGAAACTCGAGGATGATGGAAGACTGGTCAAAGGCTACATCCTGCGAGGATCTGGGACCTTGCACTGGGCCAGCGCGAACGCCCTCGAGCTGCTCGGTAAGTCAAGGTTCTCAGAGACATTCGTCCTGTCCCCAGGAGACATGTTCACCCAGTATCTCAGGGCCACCTTCCGCAACTTGCTGCCTGAAACCGGCAGGTTCGCAATATTCCGCGGCACGGAACTCATCGGATCGTTTGAGGGGAGGCTGAAGGGCGGCACCCTCGAGATATCGGGACCGCAGGGCGAGCCCGGATGCGAGAAGATCATATCGGACTATGCGAAGAGGCTCGGCCTCGCCGCCTCTGAGCGCGAGGAGGGACGGATGTCCGAGTGGGAGATCATCGATTTCTACCAGAGGACTCATCCTGGCATGGGCGCAGACTGAGATTGGACAAGAATAATGTACGTGCCCGCGCTATGCCAATTCGTGGTCGACATCGCTTTTCTAGCGGACGATCCTGTCCCATCTCTGACGCTTGTCGTGGGGGGCCTGCTGTCTATAGCTATTGCGATGTACGGCCATCGCGAGGACTCATACTGGGATGAGGTGGGGACGTTCTTCGCGTTTCTGCTTGGTGCCGCGATGTTCGTCATAGCCTTCGCCGCGTGGTCCGAGGACGCCGTCAATTGGCTCACGCTTTTGATCATTGTGATTCTTGCCCTGACGCTCTTCCTAAAGCCAATGAGGGAGATACCTTGGGCCGCCATCATGGGGGCGCTCGCGGGCGGTGCGGTGGCCGCGATAGCGTCCTTCTTCTTGCCTTCAGAGGTTTTCGGAATTGAGGAGTGGATAGTGCTCCTGGTCATCTTTCTGGTGGTTGGAACGATCACTCATTTCTTCTTCCACTTCATCGAGGACTTGTTGTTGGTCGCCAGGATGGTCCTTGATTGGAAGCCAACGATGGTGATCGTCGGGCTAGTCGCTATAGCCGAGGGCATCCTGATACTGATGGACATGTCGATACTATCGTACTTCTGAGAATGCGCATGCGTTCTCGTGAGCTGCGGACCTCTCGTTGAAATACAGATACTCTTGAGCGTAGCCTGCATACTCTCCGAACCTCTCGAAGGCAAATTCGCTGAGCTTTCGGTACGATCCTTTTACATGATACAGCCGGCCGAGCGCACGTACAATCCAAACGTCAATCGGGAACGCCTCTAGCTTTCCGAAGCCGAACAGCGAAACGCAGTCCGAGACCTTCTCGCCGACACCATGTAGTTCCAGGAGTCTGTCCTTCAGATCCGGATACTCCAACCTGGTCATGGATTTCAGCTCGTTCGGCGTGAGCGACTCGCACAGTCCAGCAACGTACTTTGCCCGGTACCCGAGACCGCATTTCTCGAGATCCTTCTCCGAGGCCTCTCCGAGTCTTCTGATCGTAGGGAATGCGTGTTCTCCGCCACGGATGGGTTCTCCGTAATCCGTGCAGAGCCTATCGATCATCTTCTTGATACGCGGTATGTTGGCATAGGTCGCCAGCGTGTAGCTGACAAGACATTCCCACTCATCCATCTTGACGATTCTAAGTCCTCGGTATCTCTTCATCCCTCTGGTCAGGGTCTGATCCTTGGCCAAGGCACGTTGGATTCTGGCGATGTCGTCATCAGCCCGTAGATACCCTCGGACCAGCCTCACTACATTCTGGTCGTCGGTACATGCGTTGATAGCTACTGATCCGGATGACTGCCGTAAGGTCAGCATGTGTTTTCCGACAACGCCTGTCCAGAAACCTTGCTCCAGCTCCTTCCACCGAAAAGCCTGACCGCAATCAAGAGTCAGTGTGAGGTCTAGCGGACGGATATCTGTCTCAAACATCATTCAGAAGAACTTCCCGCAAATCATCTCTTGTATCCAATCATCCGTAGGAACGCTTTCCTGTCGTCAGCGTCCTTCGCCGTCTCGACGCCCTTCGGCCCCTCGCCGTCAATCACTCCCAGGATACCTCTTCCTCGTTCGTTCTCAGCGACGATGACGTCAACGGGGTTCGCGGTGGCGCAGAAGATAGAACAGACTTCCTGCAGGTCCTTGATCCTGTTGAGCACGTTGATTGGATAGGCGTTCTCGAGTACGATGATGAAGGAATGACCTGCGCCAATCCTCCCGGCGTTATCAGCAGCCACTTTCTTGAGGCGTTCGTCGTTTCCCTCAACTCGTATCAGGCACGGTCCTGACGCCTCGCAGAATGCCAGCCCGAACTTGGCTCCCGGAACAGTGCTCACGATGGCCTCGTAGAGGTCCTCTGCAGTCTTGATGAAGTGAGTCTGGCCAATAATCACGTTTGCGTTCTCTGGGATCTCGACCTTCACCGATTTGATGTCCATCTCTACCCCCGTCTCCACAACAACAATCGCGTGGAAATAGATTTCTCCGGACGCCAGTTGTGGTCGTGAACATGCGCTGGAAAACAACCGTTATCGGAAATCGAAATCAAAACGATTAACTATATATCCAGGCATATCGTAAACCGCATCTGAAATCAGAAGGAGGCCCCTCTAGTTGTCAGACTCCAGCGGGGACAAGCTCTGTCCGATATGCGATTCCCCCCTACAACCCGGTTCGAAGAAGTGTAGCTTCTGTGGAACTGATCTCTCGATTTTCGATATCGAGATGGAGCCGAGCAGAACCACGTCGGAACCAGCACCCTCACAACCCAAGGCAACTCTTGAGAGCAAGATCGAAGAGATACTCAGGCCAAGGCCTATGGTGACGACCCCGGTAGCTCCTGTGACCCCCTCGCCTCCTCCTGCGAAGAGGGTTGAGCAGCCGAAGCCAGCACCGCCGAAGGTGGAACGAACGATCTCAGAGGTTGTGGAGTCGAAGAGGGTTCCTGAACCGCCGAAACCGGCTCCTCCTGTTATTGCTGAAGCGCCTAAGGAGTACTTTGAATGCCCACAATGTGGCACCGCGATGGAGATCACCGCGAAGTCGTGCCCAAAATGCGGAGTGATGTTCGCAGAAGAGGGCGCCGATTCCTTCGAATGTCCTGCATGCAGTAGTCTCGTGCCGCTCGATGCCAAGACGTGCCCAGGATGCGGTGCGGTTTTCGTGGAAGAAGAGGAAGCCGCTTCTGCCCCGCCTCCGACGCCTTGGAAACCTCCAGAGAGACCGGTCGCAGAAGTGAGGATTCCTCCAGCCAAGGCAGAGGTTAAGGAACCGCCGAAGGCAGAGGTAGAGGAAGAGGCGGCTGAGAAGGGCAGGGGCTTCATGGGATTGTTCAAGCGCAAGAAGGAGCCAGAGCCGACACCTTCTCCGGGGAAACCCGCTCCATCACCAACCGCTCAGGCCCCGAAAGCGCCCGCCCCGGCTCAGAAACCAGCAGAAGCCAAGGTCATCAGAGAGGTCGCTCCCGCACCTGCACCGAAGCCGCCGGCGAGGCCCGCTGTCTTTGAAGCGCCGGGTGCGAGGGACAAGGGCAAAGACCTCGCGAGGATGGTCGCCGAGATGAAGCCTCTTCTCGCCGTCGCTAGGGAGAAGGATGTCGATATCGGCGAGAGCAAGCTCTTGATCGACGAGGCCGCGGTTGCGGGAAGAGAGCGCCAGCTGGACAAGGCAATCGAGCTCGTTGAGAAGTCCAAGACAGTGCTGATGGGTAAGATCGATGCGCAGCTGGGACAGCTGGTCCTCCAGCTGAACGATGAGACCAAGGCGGCGAGGGAGTTTGGAGGAGACATCTCCCGCGCCACGACTTACATTCAGGAGCTAGCCAGGGCACGTTCCTCGGGCGATGTCGAGGCGGCATATGTCTACGTCGAGAAGGTTCAGAAAGAGCTCATGCCGATAACCGGCCGTTACAACGAATCGAAGAAGAAGATAACCAGCTTGAAGCAATTCATCGCGAATTGCGAGGTTTTTATCGTTGACACGAAAGATGCAAGGAGAATGCTGGTTGACGCCACCAAGGCGTTCGATCAGAAGGATTTCGATAAGATCGATGCACTGGTCAAGCAGGCCACTGATAGCTTGAGCAAAGCGATTCCCGGTCGGATGAATGAGGAGATGTCAAAGGCGAAGTACGATCTCATCGGGGCGAAGGAGAAGAACATCAACATCACCCCGATGCTCACGATACTCAAGTCCGCGACGAACTTGATGAAATCGGGCGACTATCCGCAAGCAATGAAGGAGATGCGCGAGTTCAAAGAAATGATGAAGAAGGCAGCCTGATTCTCGACGCAATCACTCAGGTGAGGTTCAGGACCTCCATCTCCCGCTCCAGGATTGACACTTCTTGCTGCTTCATGGTCTCAGGGCTCAGGGATATGGCGAAGATGCAGTCGGATTCCGAGATCTCGTCGATCAGACTCCTGAGGAATCTCAGAACCGCTTCGAAGTTGGTGCTGCTAACGAGGTACTGGACTCCGTCCAGGACGATCATCCCCTTATCTCGATTCGATATGAATTCCTGCATCGTGTGTATGAGCATCTCTAGGGATGGAGGAACTGTCTTCTCCTGAGAGCTCTCTTTGTCCGTGAGCCACAGGATCTCAGGCGGCTTCTTGAACTCGTCCCGGATTCGCTTCGGGTTCATCCGCGTTATCACGAGGCCGGCATACCCTTCCTCGATCTTCCTGTTCAGGAGGACGTTGCTGTACATGGGCCTCTCCTCCTCTATGAGGTAGCAGTGGCCCGGGAGCGCCTTGACCTCCTTCATGATCTCCTTTCTCGTCTCCTGGACTGGTGCGAGCGGTTTCAGTATATCAGAAATCAGGTTGAGGTCGATGTCAAGCTTCATTATGGATGAGAACGCGACGATCTTGGTGATTGTGCTCTCGAGCTCGCGCACGTTGAGAGTCACTCTCTCAGCGATGTATTGTATGATCTCCTCGCTGAGCTTCAGGTTCTTCTCCTGAGCTTTCACCCTGAGTATCTTCACGCGCGTGTCTCCGTCCGGGGACTGCAGATCCGTCGTGAGCCCCATCATTATGCGGGAGTTGAGCCTCTCGCTGAATCCAGGGATTTGGCTCGGAAGACGGTCGCTCGCGAACACGACCTGCTTCTTGGAGTCGATGAGGTTCTCGATCACGATCGCCATGTTCAGCTGGGCCGCCTCGCTTGCTGCCAGGAACTGCATGTCATCGATCAGGAGCAGGTCGTTCTTCTTCAGATCCTCCCTGATCTTCAACCTCAGCTGCTCGTCCTCGGCATTGCTGACCGCTTCTACGAATTTGTCCGCAGGGACGTAGGCGACTTTGGAGTGCCGCTTCTCTTTGGCGTAATGGCCTATGGCTGAGAGCAGATGGGTTTTACCCAGGCCCGAACCACCGAAGATCAAGAGAGGGTTGTACGTTTTGCTCGGCGCCTCGGCGACCGCGGCCGCAGCCGCTGCCGGGAATTTCGAGCCCGGCCCGATTATGAAGTTGTCGAACCTCATGTTCTCAGGGAGCGGCTTCAAGTACTGGGGCGTGGGGACCTTTTCTGCGCTGCACTTCGGGCACCTTCCGTCGGCTTCGACCGGGCCCCCGCATCTGGGGCACTTCTTCTCGGGCTCATTTTCAGGAGTTGACTGATACTTCAGGATAAGGTCGTATACGTCAGCAGCCTTCTCCTCGCGCTGCTTCTCCTCCATCTCGTGCTTGATGGACTCCGCGTCGGCCTTTCTCTTCTGGATCTTCCTTCTGATCTTCTCCTGGAGGAACTCGATGTCGGACTCGATCTCGGCGATCCTGGCGCGGTCGTCCAGTTTCTTCCTTATCTCCTCGATCTCCGACTCGTGCCCCATCACGGGGAAGTTGTTGAGCACGACCTCGAACTGCTTCAGCTTCTGTGCGTCCTGCTCGAATGCGGCGAGCTCCTTGGCGAGGATGGCTGGGCCAGCGTTCGACGCCGCCTCGAGCGTGTCCACATTGAAGCCCTTTCTGCGCCACAGCTCGATTATCTCTCTCTCGGCGTCGACCTTCGGCTCTTCCTCCTCCTCGACCGGTTCTTCCGCCTCGATCTTAGCCACCTTCGCAGGCGCCTCTGCTATTCTCGCGTCCGGGAATCTTCTTTCGAACTCCTCGCTCGGGACACGGCTGTGGAGTTCTATGTTCGACACTTTGTCCTGCGAATCCTCAAGAATGAATCTGAGCGATTTCTCTCCCGTGTATATCCTTCTAAGTTCGCGCGGTTTCGATTTCTCGAATTCGTAGACCGCCATGATGGGCAGCCCTTGCTCCACGACTAGGTAGCCGATGGAACTCATGATGTCTTTCTGAAGGGTCACCTTGACGTATCCCGTGAAACTGTATTGCTTCAGGTCTGCGAGAATGGCCTTGAGGGAGTCGGGGCCTCCCTTTGCCGTCCTGACCACAATACCTTCTGGTATTCGCAAATCTGTGACCATCGGGCCGTCCCTTTCATAGATGTTGTCCGAGCCTTAAAAAGCCTAGCGCATCGGAGATGAGAGCCTGGGCTGCAAATATGCCGCTCCCATTACTTGTGAGAAGTCTTAATTAGCAGTACCATCTTCCCAACAACCTGCATGCCACTGTAGCTCAGCGGTTGCGTCTGCGCATGTGCCGGACGCCGCTAAAGAGCGGCGGTTTCGTAAACCGCAGGCCGGGGGTTCAATACCCTCCAGTGGCTCCATTCTGGAACCAATTGGGCAATGCTCATATTCTATGGACACAATCGTCCCAAGCATGCCTGAGGAATCCGTGGTGTTCGTCAGCAGCATGAGGTGCCCCTCGTGCGGTCTTGTCTCCTCCGGATATCTGCAGACAATGGGGGATGGAAGGGGCGTGGCGATATGCCCCAGCTGCGGTACTACAATCATTCAGCAGCTCCCGTCTAACTATGTGACTCAGATACCTCCGAGCGACTTCAATTCTCCAGTGCATCCCCATGTTCACGCGAGCCACTACCCTGGGCTGTACACAAAGCCGCGGCACGCCCCGAGGCTTGACTTCGCGGATCTTCTGAGAGTCGCCTACTCTCCTAGAACGGCTTTCTCCAATCTCTACTTGTCAACTGATCTTCATAGGGCGCTGGCGATAGTGCTCGTGTTCTCGATCCTCTCGTCATTCGTGAGCATGCTCGTGACCGCGGACATGGGCGAACTGCTCGGCTACGACACGGGAGACGCGCTGACACTGGCCTTCCAGGGCTTCGTCAGCTGGATCGTGTCATTGCTTGCGTTCCTCATATTCGGCCTCACTTCTGCGCTCGTGGCCAAGGGCATGTTCGGTGGCAGAGGCGAGCGCAGCGCTACGATAACACTTCTCGGGTACAGTTATCCAGCATACGTGTTGCTCAGCATGATCTTGATACTGGTATTCAACGCGGGCTTCGAAGGACTCGATTTCGGCATGATCGACCAGTGGACGGAGGATCAGGTCAACCAAGCGTCCGCGGCAGGGGCAGTGTTGCTCGTGGTGGCATTCATAGGGTTGGCTTGGCTCCTCTGGGTCGTCAGCTCCGCTGTGAGCGTTGCGAACGACGTTTCCAGAGGTGAGGGCGCGCTATCGGTGATTCTCGCAGCCATCGCTGCGGGCATTGTCTACATCCTGGTTGGGATGGTCATGCGTCTCCCTATCGGGCTTTCGTTCTGAGACGTCACTTCAGAAGCTTGTCCACCATCTTCATGGCGCACAGGTCCCCGCACATAGAACACACATCGGGGCTGTGAGAGCTCCTCCTGTTGTGGTACTCCTTTGCCTTCTCCGGGTCTACCGAGAGTTCGAACATCCGCTGCCAGTCGAAGCTCTTCCTCGCCTCGGACATCGCTCTGTCCCAGAGAATGTCTCTACCCCTAGCCAGGTCGGCTGCGTGTGCGGCTATCCTGGAGGCAACGACCCCTTGTCTCACGTCCTCGACTGTCGGCAGAGAGAGGTGCTCAGAGGGCGTGACATAGCAGAGGAAGTCGGCACCGAAGTAAGCGGCCAGCGCACCACCTATGGCACCCGTGATGTGGTCGTATCCCGCGCCGACATCGCTCACCAGAGGTCCGAGCACGTAGAAGGGTGCTCCGCCGCAGACGGCCTTCTCGAGTTTCACGTTCGCCTCTATCTGGTTGAGCGGCACATGTCCAGGCCCCTCTACCATGGCCTGTACTCCGGCCCTCCTGGCTCTGTCCACGAGTTTCCCCAAGACCATCAGCTCATGCACCTGAGGTACATCAGTCGCGTCGGCCACGCACCCCGGCCTCAGTCCGTCGCCCAAGCTCAGTGCGAACTCGTATTCTTTGGCCAGGTCGAGCAAGTGGTCGTAGTCCTGGAACAATGGGTTTTCGAGATCGTTCTCATGCATCCACGCGACCAGCAGGGCTCCCCCTCTGGAGACGACCCCCGTTACCCTCTTGTGCCGCCTCAGCGAGCCGACTGTCTTGCTTGTCACACCGCAGTGGACGGTCATGAAATCCACACCGTCCTTAGCGTGCTGTTCGATCGTCTTGAAGAGCGAATCAGCAGTCATGTCCACGAACCCTCCCTTTCTAGATGTGCCGCAGACCGCCTCGTAAATAGGGACAGTGCCGACTGGAACCTGGCAAGCGCGGATGATCTTCTTTCGAATAGCGCGTATGTTACCGCCTGTGCTGAGATCCATCACGGCATCAGCACCATACTTCACAGCGACTCTGACTTTCCTGAGTTCCTCAGCGACGTCAATGAAATCCCGCGAGGTCCCCACGTTTGCGTTGATCTTGACCCTCAGCCCCTCCCCGATGGCGCAAGGTTTCCCTTTCACGTGGATCGGGTTTGAAGGAATTACGGCTCTTCCGGCCTTCAGGAGCTTCGCTAATCTGTCTGGCTCGATTCCTTCTTCCTTCGATAGCCCCTTCATTTCCGGTGGAACTCGGGTCCTGTTCTTGCCCTTCATTCTGATTCGAGTCTGCTAACGGCCTATTCACTATAAAGGCTTTGATTGACACGGAATCTGGAAGCACATCCAGACCGCTCAGAAAGCGCATGAAATGCACATCTTGAGCGGCACTCGCAGCCCTTGACTTGATATGTGACGGACAGGGGAGAAATGCGCCGGTAACCTCCGCTCGGCATTTGTCGACATTTCACATGGAATTCCTGGAATCAAATCGTCGATATGTTGCAGTGGAAAAGCAGGGGGGTTGCTACACGAAGCCAGACAGTATTCTGAAAGCCTTTATATATGCGCATTTCCTTAATGAAAATCACATCGAAAAAAGCGCCGAAAAACGGATGGGATGCAGGTTAGGAAAATCGGTGTTTGAGCCTGCCTGATAGGGGTCGAAATCGCATGGAAGATAGTGCGTATGATGCAGAGAAAATCCAGGTCCTAGAGGGTTTGGAGGCCGTTCGAAAACGCCCGAGCATGTACATCGGGAGCACGGACTTCCACGGTCTCCACCACCTCGTATACGAGGTGGTCGACAACAGCATCGACGAGGCCATGGCAGGATTCTGCACGACGATCACGATAGCGGTCAATCAAGATGGCAGCGTCACGGTCGAGGACGATGGCAGAGGTATTCCTATCGGGATGCATAAGAAGTACAAACAGGACGCCCTTGAGCTGGTCCTCACGAAGCTGCACTCCGGGGGCAAGTTCGACAGGAAGACTTACAAGGTCTCCGGAGGCCTGCACGGGGTCGGCCTGAGCGTCGTGAATGCCCTTTCCGAGTGGCTCGAAGTGCGCATCAAGAGACAGGGCAAGATGCACTTCCAGAGATACGAGCGCGGGATCCCTGTGGCGCCCATCAAGGTCGAAGGGGAGGCACAAGGATCGGGGACCATAGTTCGGTTCAAGCCAGATGTGCAGATCTTCGAGTCCGTCGATTTCAACTACGAGACCCTTGCGGGGCGGATGCGAGAGGTCGCTTTCCTCAACAGAGGTTTGAAGGTTGTTATCACCGACCAGCGGAGCAACCAGTCGAACACGTACAAGTTCGACGGGGGCATCGCCGAGTTCGTCCAGTTCATCAACAGGAGCAAGACAAGCCTCCACGAGAAGCCAATATACATCAAAGTGGAGAAGGACGGCCTGTCGGTCGAGATCGCCATGCAGTATACCGACAGCTACGCAGAGAACATTCACACATTTGCGAACAACATCAACACGACCGAGGGCGGCACGCACCTCATCGGCTTCAGAGCCGCGCTCACTAGGACGATCAACGACTACGCTAAGAAGTACAATTTCATGAAGGGCAACGGGGAGGCCCTTGGGGGCGAGGACGTGAGGGAGGGCCTGACCGCCGTCCTGAGCGTGAAGCTTCCCGAGCCGCAGTTCGAGGGGCAGACCAAGACGAAGCTGGGGAACAGCGATGTCCGAGGAATCGTTGAGTCTGCCGTTGGCGAGAAGCTTTTCGAGTACTTGGAAGAGAACCCGAAGGTCGCCCAAGCATGCATCGGAAAGGCGATCCTCGCGGCCCAGGCAAGGGAGGCGGCGAGGAAGGCCCGCGAACTCACTAGGCGCAAAGGCCTCCTAGACATCGGCAACCTGCCGGGGAAGCTGGCGGACTGCACCGAGAAGGACCCTACCAAGTGCGAGCTGTTTCTAGTCGAGGGCGACTCTGCAGGGGGCAGTGCGAAGCAGGCGAGGGACAGGACCTTCCAGGCGATCCTACCTCTCAGGGGAAAGATACTGAACGTCGAGAGGGCGCGGCTGGACAAGATGCTCAAGAACGCCGAGATACGGACCATGATAACGGCCCTGGGAACCGGAATCGAATCCGAGCTGGACGTCGACAAGGCCAGGTATCATAGAGTCTGCATCATGACCGACGCCGATGTCGACGGCGCGCACATACGCACGCTTCTGCTCACTTTCTTCTTCCGGTACATGAAGCCCATGATCGACCGCGGGTACATCTACATCGCTCAGCCACCGCTCTACAAGGTCAAGAAAGGCAAGAGCGAGAAGTACGTTTTCAGCGACAGGGAGCTAACGGAGCTCGTCCGGGAGCTCGGGGAAGGATGCGATATTCAGCGCTACAAGGGTTTGGGCGAGATGAACCCCGACCAGCTCCGAACGACGACAATGGACATTCACTCGCGCATACTCAAGCGCATCACTATCGAGGACGCGGTCGAGGCGGACCAGCTGTTCTCCATACTCATGGGGGACGCAGTCGAACCGCGCAGGAACTTCATCGAGGACCACGCCAAGGAAGTGGAGTTCCTCGACGTGTAGGTGGTGCTGAATGGACGACGTCACTCAGGATCAGCAGATTGCGGCGAGGCTCGTCCAGAGGTCCATCGAGACCGAGATGAAGAAGTCGTACATCGACTACGCGATGAGCGTAATCGTGAGCCGGGCGCTCCCCGATGTCAGCGACGGTCTGAAACCAGTGCACAGGCGCATATTGTTCGCGATGAACGAGATGGGCCTGCAGCACAACAAAGCCCAGAAGAAGTCGGCGAGAGTGGTCGGAGAGGTCCTGGGCAAGTTCCACCCGCATGGCGATGTCGCGATATACGACACCTTGGTACGCATGGCCCAGAACTTCTCGATGCGCTATCCACTCATAGACGGCCAGGGCAACTTCGGGAGCGTGGACGGCGACTCGCCCGCGGCGATGAGATACACAGAATGCAGACTGTCCAAGATCGCCTCCGAGATGCTCCAGGACGTCGACGAGGACACGGTGGACTTCGGGCCGAACTTCGACGGTTCCATGAAGGAGCCCTTGGTCCTCCCAGCGAAGCTTCCGAACCTTCTGATCAACGGCTCACAGGGAATTGCGGTCGGCATGTCGACGAATGTGCCCCCGCACAACCTGAACGAAGTAGTCGACGCCATCGCGCTGATGATAGACAGACAGATTGGCGGAAAGGACACCGACCTCAAGGACCTGATAGAGGTCATCAAGGGGCCTGACTTCCCGACAGGAGGCGTGATCTACGGCGCCCAGGGAATCTACGAGGCCTACGCCACGGGCAAGGGACGGATCCGCGTGCGCGCGCGTTACACGATCGAGCACGACGAGGACACGGGCCGCGCGACCGTGGTGATCACAGAGATCCCTTACATGGTGAACAAGTCCACCCTGCTTGAGGAGATCGCAGAGCGCGTCAAGGCGAAGAGCATAGAGGGAGTATCCGATTTGCGCGACGAGTCCGACAAGGAAGGTCTGCGGGTCGTCATCGAGCTCAAGAGGGACGTCATCGAGGATGTGGTCCTCAACCAACTGTTCGCTCACTCGCAGCTGCAGACGACGTTCGGGATCATCAACGTCGCACTCGTGGCGAACCAGCCCAGAGTGCTCACGCTGAAGGAAATGCTGGAGTACCACATCGAGCACAGGTTCGATGTCGTCAAGAGGCGCACTGAGTACAGGCTCAAGCAGGCAGAGAAGCGGGCGCATATCCTCGCGGGCCTGATGATCGCATTGGACCATCTGGACGAGGTCATCAGGATCATCAGGAAGGCAAAGACGAGGGACGAGGCGAAGAACGCCCTCATGGCGAAGTACCTCCTGTCCGAGGAGCAGACGAAGGCCATCCTGGAGATGCAGCTCCAGAGGCTCACGGGCATGGAGATGCAGTCGGTCAGGGACGAGGCCGAAGCGACCAAGAAGCTCATCGACGAACTGAAATCCATACTCAAAGACGAGAAGAAGATACTCACGATGATCAAGAAGGAGGTTATCGCGGTCAAGGAGGAGTTTGGGGACGACCGAAGGACCACCATCGAGGCCAACGCCGTCGACATGGACATCGAAGACCTGATCCCAGTCGAGGACGTCGTGGTCATGATAAGCAATACTGGTTACATCAAGCGTCTCCCGCTGGACACGTACGAGAGCCAGCACAGGGGAGGGATCGGGCTCATGGGCATGGAGACGAAGGAGGAGGACTACGTTGTTGACCTGTTCGTAACATGCTCGCACGACTACGTGATGTATATCACGAACAAGGGCAGGGTCTATTGGCTGAAGGCCTACAAGATCCCCGCGGGCGGGCGCCACGCGAAGGGCAAGCCCATCGTGAATCTGCTCGAGCACCTCGTGGAGGGCGAGAAGGTCGTGAACACCATCCCGGTGAAGCTGTTCACCGACGAGAGCTACCTTGTGTTCGCCACGCAGAACGGCACCATCAAGAAGACCAAGCTCTCGGCCTACGCGAACATTCGGCAGAGCGGCATCATAGCCATTAGGCTCGACGAGGGCGACAACGTGGTCGACACCGCGATAACGGACGGCTCGCGCGAGATCATCCTGGCGACCAAGAAGGGGCTCGCAGCGAGGTTCACGGAGACGGATGTGCGCCCGACCGGCAGAGCGACCTACGGCGTGCGCGGAATCAGGCTTGGGAAGGGGGACGAGGTGGTCAGCATGGCGATCGTGTCCCCCAAGGACCAGCTGCTGACGGTCACGGAGAACGGCTACGGCAAAAGGTCCCTTGTGGAGGATTACAGGAAGATCCGCAGGGGCGGGAAGGGCGTGATCACCATCAAGACGGGCGGGAGGAACGGGGACGTCATCACTGCAAAGCTCGTCGAGGACGACGACGAGCTGATCATCACTAGCGTCAACGGCATGGTCATCAGGATGCCGGTCCAGGGCATCAGCCTGCTCGGCAGGGCGACCATGGGCGTCCGCCTCATGAAGCTTAGGGAACGCGACCTCATCACGGCGGTCACTCGTCTGATCGGTGCGACCGAGGAGGAGCGCGCAGTTGAGGCGGGTAGGACGATAACGAGCTGTCCAGCCCCGAACGGAGACCTCGCCGATGAGAAAGGCGAAGACGAAGGGGACAAGGAATCAGAGGAGCCAGAGGAAGAGCAGGACGAGACCGAGGACGAAGACAAATGAGGGTCTAGGAACTCGCTGGCCGTCGTTTCAATTCTGATAACGACCCGGAAAGGTTTAATAGACAACATTCCATTGAAAAACCCTAGGTCCCCCTAGGAGGCCCGATTCGTGTTCAAGGATTCCATACCCGGCCTTGATAAGGTCTTCAAGAACGATGTCGACAGACCGAAAGTGATTCTCGTGACCGGCCCCCCTGGCTCGATGAAGACCACATTCTGCTACACCCTGATGTCCAATTACATCAGGGACAAGAACGAGTTCGGACTGTACACCACGCTCGAGGAGACCGTTGACAGCCACCTGAAGAACATGGAGAGCATCGGCGTCAAGCTATCCATGAAGATGCAGATCTCCGACCTTACGGACCTCAGAGAGATCGACCAGATCGACGAGGTCATCGGGCAGGAGGCACAGACGGACTACGTGTTATTCATCGAGAAGATGATACAGAGGTTCAAGAAGACGCACGGGGACAGGTTCTCCGTGTTCGTCCTGGACTCGCTGGGAGCTCTCTATTCACTAATGGAGAACGTCTCGGACATGCGCAAGAAGATGTTCTACTTCTTCAAGATGCTCAGGGACAACAACCTCACCTGCTTCATCATAATGGAGCGCTCGTTGTCCGGCGAGTCGCAGCTCCTCGGCAACGAGGGCTTCCTCGCCGACGGCATACTGCTCCTCGGGCTTGACAGGCAGCGCGGCAAGCTGATGCGCTTCCTGCAGGTCGAGAAGATGAGAGCGGCCGAGCATAGCATGGAGAGGCATGCCTTAGAGGTCGGCAAGAACGGCATACAGGTGCTGGGCCCGATCATGAGCGTCTAGTGAGAGGATACTGCTCGCTATCAGCAATCAGAAGATAGAGAACAATCTTTAAGCTGTTGGAAGTGTTCCAAAAAATCCGCGTCCGTAAAAGCACCCCTCAAGTGATTAGACATGGCAGATGATCAATCGATCGACCAGATTCTCACGACCGCCGTCAGCAGGCTGAAGGAACAGCAGGACCAGGCCAGGAAGAAGGAGCTGGAGCTGAAGGCGGAGCGCGACGCCCTGTTGAAGCAGAAATCGGATCTCGACTCTCTCGAGCAGCGCCTCCGCGAGAAGGAGGACACGTTCCGGCAGAAGGAGATCGTGCTCGACCAGAGAACAGAGGAGATGAAGAAGCGCGAGTCCGCGATTCAGGACCGGGCGAACCAGGTCGAGGCGAAGAGCGCGGAGGTCGTCAAGGCGGAGGCAATTGCGAAGTCCGCGGTGAACGCTGCCGAGGCTAGGGAGAAAGATGCAAGTGACAAGCTCGAAGAGCTGGGGAAGCAGCAGGGCGAGGTTGCGGAGCGCAAGAAGAGACTCCTCGACAGGGAGGAGCTCCTCGGGAAATCGGAGCAGGATATTCAGCGCGTGCTCGAACAGATCACAGCCCGCAGGGACGCTCTCGTGTCGCGCGAGCGCGCGCTCGCGGACGAGGAGGAGACGATCCGCAGGGACAGAGACAAGGTCGCGGAAGATGCCCGCAGGCTCCTCGACAGACAGAAGGACCTAATTTCCAGGGGCGCAGCCCCAGCGGTCGTCGAGACCAGAGGAGAGCCCGCCCCTCCGGTCGGTGAGGACGAGATGGCCTGCCCGAACTGCCGGACCGTCATTAGCAAGGATGCAGTGATGTGCTATGCTTGCGGACAGAAGATCCGGGATGACGTGACGACTGAGCAATCGGCAACCGAGGAAGCCGGCGGATCGGAAGAGGAGATACCCTGCCCGAACTGCAAGACCATGGTTAGCAGGGAGGCGGTCATGTGCTACGCCTGCGGAGTCAACATCAAGGAGGCATCGGCGAAGCTCGAGGCCGCGGCGACTGCCGAGAATCCCGACAAGGCGGGGACCCTGAAGAGACCGCAGATTTTTGTGAAGAAAATAGTGAAGAAGAAGACAGCGTAGCCAGATGCTCGAAAAAACATTTCTTTTCTACGAAAATCTGGTGAATAGCTTTTTATATGGCTGAACTGCTTACTTCTTCCGCAGTACCCAGTATCTGGGCAGGTGAACTTATGATAGGCAAAGCTGACATGCTACTTGCCACTAGAACTCTGAGCGCTTTGGTCGTGATTTGTGTCGTGTTGTCCGCATTCGCGGGCTTCATGTTCTTCAGCGGCCCGACCCCGACAAAGGCCGCCGCGGGAGACCTGATCGTTACAGGAACGTACATTATTGAGGACATCGAGCAGCCTGTCGATGGCGATGTCATCGTGCAGAACGGCGGTCACCTCATAATCAGGGATGCATCGATTGGGATTATCAGCAACAATGACCCTGCATTGATGCACAGTGTGACGGTCCAAGCGGGCGGCACGATTACCCTTGACCACGGTATGATAACTACCTACGTGGATCAGATTGACCCGTGGCCGTTCCTGGACATGGTTGTCAGTGGCGGTTCGCTCATTGCCACGAACTTCTCAGAACTCATGTTCCCGGGAACTCTCACCTTCCAGAATGGCGCATCGGTTAGCCTGACCGACACATGGATCCACGCCCTACCCGACTGGCTCATCACCGACTTCCTGATCGGGTCGGGGGGAGCGATATCGATGGATACTGCAGATGACGGCCCGAACATGACGATCTCCTCCTCGACGCTGATGCTGTACGACTCTGCGATAGAGGACATTCCGGAGTATCCGCTCAACGCCGTGGCCGCGAGCAACATCGAACTCACGGGCACATCTACCCTGCTGGCGGTAAATAGCTACATCGGGGTGGACTTCGGGCCAGCCCTTACAACGCCGCAGACATACACTCATAACGCACTCGAACTTTCGGACACATCCACCGCGCACCTTTATGGATGTTACTTCGAGGATTACTATGGTGCGAATGCGGATCGTGCTCCTGCCGTGATATCCAACGGCGACACTTATATCGGTCTCCCAACTGCGGCAGAGGTTCCCCCAGGTGATACCACTGTGGGCCAATCCGTTAGCTCACTATGGGTCAGCGGAGAAGGAATGACGTATCATGTGGCTCCCGCCGAGATAATGGGTATAAACACTTTCGGTGCGGGCGCTCCTGGCATACCCGTAGATGGCGCGAGTCTGTTGGTTAGATACAAGGTTGATCCAGGGTACGGTGGCAACAATCCAGTGCTTTTTAGCATTAACGAGGGAGGAATCTACCAGAGTACTGGCATAGTTCCCTCGAATGCCGATACATCGTTTGTTGATGCGAGTTGCGATCTCTTCGCTGGCGGAGCTACGACAACCACCCTACTTGGAGCACTGGACATCAGGTTTGTAAACAATGGGGCTAGCCATGTTCAATTCGACAGCATGGCCCTGGTTATCTCAATTGGACCCGAAGTCTATGTTTACAGGTGGCTGAACTTGACAGTTGGAGATGAGTATGGAGTTCCGATATCTAACAGCAAAGTCTCTGCCGTATTCACAGGATCATCCTCCTACGGAGGCCAGCCGGCGTTCTACTTCGGCTTTGACGGTATCGGTCCGTATCCTCCGGTTCAGGTTTTGGACTACATGGGACAGGATGAATCGACATTCGCCACCACCGATGACTTTGGAATGGCAAGCATCCCCTACCTAAGTGACATTGTTGCCGGTGGTCAGGCTCCGAACTCGTTGTTCGTCGGGGTGTATGAGCTGACCGGAAGCTATGGGACGGCCCAGTCAACTCAGTCATTCTCGTTCACACCCTATCCTGCCATGAGTTCAAGTGACCAGAACTTCGAATTCACTGTATCTATAGAAGGCGTATCTGCGACAAGCCCAGACCCATCGAGATGGCTAGTCGTGCCGCCTTCGCTCGAAATCCAAGACATGACATACTATCACGCAGGTGATGTCATTGTCGCGGCGAACGGCATACTCACGTTCACG
>Ga0154903_118_pt1 | contig 55833 bp, 41 predicted proteins | sample Rifle2008BG19ft_FD_105584 | JGI IMG/M metagenome (GOLD analysis project Ga0154903, IMG submission 105584) | Euryarchaeota archaeon RBG_19FT_COMBO_56_21
CTATGGCGGTCTCCGACCTATTGAAGCCCGAGCTTCCTCTCGCTGCTGGTGTGTGTGGTCGCCGGCGAGATCCTGGCGCTGGGGGAACCGCTCGCAATGATCGCGGACTCTGCTGTCGCGTACTTCTATCTCAGCTTGTACAGGAGCAGAGAGATTGGGGAAGGTCGGAGAAACATACGATTCCTGTACCTGACGATGGTTTCATTCGTCATCGCATTCATCGTCAGTACGGCGGTCTGGTAGTCGGCTGCACTGCCTTGCATGGCCAGGTGATACATACCTCCGGTTCATAGAGCCGCCAGGTACCGTTATCAACTACGAGAACTCAGACTGAGAACATAAATAGCCCCGTCCAGGATAACACACACACCCAGGTGGGCACATGGGATTCCTAGATAAGATGAAGTCAGTCGGGACCGCCATGACAGGCGGAGCCGCGAAAGTGAGCCTCGAATACCCGCACCAGATGTTGAAACCGGGCGACTCTATCAATGTGAAAGTGACCGTCGTATCGATGGGCAAGGAGGTCAAGTCAGGCGGTGTCTTCGTGGATATTCATGCAACCGAGGTCGGTGAAGTGAAGTGCAAGACATGCCAGAAGATGGTGGGTATCCGCAGCGAGACCGTGAAGCAGGCGATCAACATCGCCCCAGCGTTCGTGCTCCAGCCGAACGAATCCAAGACCGTCGAGTCAACTATCCAGATACCGATGGGGCAGCCGACGTACCACGGCACGGTGAGGAATGAGTGGAGCATCAGGGGAAGACTCGACGCATTCGGGAACGATCCTGACTCGGGCTTCCAGGTAATCGAAGTGAGATAGAACCGATCTCCGACTGATACACTTCTGAAGATTCAAGGCCGGGATCTGTGGATCCCGGCGAACAACCCCTTTCTCGACCGGAGCTTTTTTCAAGTAATCGTCAATCTCTCCCTCGACGTCTCAAGAGAAGGGGCCGAGTATGTCGCGAGCTTCCAGAATGAGAAGAGAGAAGCGGACCGTGCGAGCGATGGTTCGAATGTACTGCAGTCATCATCACGCGAGTCCATCCAATCTCTGCTCAGACTGCGATAAGCTGATCAAGTACTCGGAAACACGAGTCGATAGGTGTGTCTACAAACAGTCAAAGCCGACCTGTGCAAAGTGCCCGATACACTGCTACGAGCCATTGTCCAGGGAGAGGATGAAGGCCGTCATGCGCTACACTGGCCCACGGATGCTGTACACTCATCCATATCTGGCCATTGCACATGCCCTCGACTCTGCTAGGAAACCGCGCAAGTGACAGTACATGAACCTAGACCCTCACCGTATTATCTAGAGGGAACGCAATAGAAGTAGCGAAGTGGGGAGGGCTACGAACCCCTCGAAATGCTAGCTCTTGGACAACAACGCAACTTACTGATGAGAGAGTGATCAAGCCGTGCAGGGACTTGCAGGGTGTTATGGCGAGTGCGACCGACAGCTGGTCCAGCGCATGCTGGATAGGATAAGGCACCGGGGACCAGACGCGTTCAAGATCGTCGAGGCCGACGGCGTTGTTTTGGGCTCGAGAGCTCTGGCCAGACATCTCGGAGGCAAAACGCGATGCGCGGCTGAGGAAGACGGAGTGGTGGTAACGGCTGATTCCTACATCTACAACAAGTCGGAGCTTCTTCAGGAATATTTCGGCTCAAAGGCGGAGCCAGCAATCACTGATGTTGAGCTGCTCCTAGAGATGTACCGGTCTGCCGGTCTGGATATGTTTGGCCTGATCGACGGTGCCTACGCGATTGCGATAGTCGACGGCTCGAAGCTCGTTCTTGCAAGAGACCGATTCGGGATAAAACCGCTCTATCATTCAGGCAGTAGCAAGAACGGCTCGTACTCTTCTGAGATGAAGTCTCAGGTCGCAGCTGGATCTGACTTCGCACCATTCCCTGCAGGCAAGATCTTCGTGCAAGGGCAGGGAATGAAGAACATAGGAGACCTACCCGCGAGGCGGACATCGGACAAGGAGAAACCTGAGGATGCCCTCAGGAGGCTGGCACTCTCTAGTACAGATCAATGCGTCGAGAATTCCGATTCCGTAAACATTCTGCTGGACGGAGGAATCAACAGCAGCGCCATTGCTGCCGCAGCCTCCTTTACAACAGTGGACATTGACACGGTTTGCGTGGGACTTGCGGAGAGCGAGGAACTCGAGCTGGCGAGGCAGGTCGCCGCGCATCTCGGGACGAGCCACATGGAGAGAGTGTTCGAACAAGAGGACGTGCTCCAAACACTTGACGAGGCGATATATGCAGTGGAAAGCTTCGATTTCCCCCAGGTCAGGAATTGCATTCCGGACTACATGGCCGCTCATCTCTTCTTACACCCCAACAGAACAACGCTTGTGGGCGAAGGAGGAGATGAGATTTTCGCAGGTTATGACTACCTGAATACAATCAAGTCAGATTCGAAACTCAGGAACGAGAGGGCAAGGATACTAGCATCTGGGTCGTCGACGAGTTACCAACGAGTTGACAGAGTGAACGCTTCCGCCTGCCTTGACGGACGCATGCCATTCATGCAGGCGAGCATTGTGGACCTGGGCCTTGGCCTGGGTCGGAGAGATCTCATCGGAGCAGGCCCTAATCAGAACAAACTCGTCCTAAGGAAGGCGTTCGAGAAGCTTCTACCCAAGGACCTTGTTTGGAGACGTGAGCCGAAGCACAGCGACGGGGTGAGCTCCATGGGCGTGCTTCGAAACTACGCCGAGGAGGTAATCTCTGACAAGGAGTTCGAAAAGGAACGGAAGGTGCTTCCAAAGGGACGCATACGAACCAAAGAAGAGCTGATGTACTTCAGGAGCTTCCAGAAGTTCTTCCACAGCAAGAGTTGCTACGACGCTGTCGGCCTCACCGAAAGCCTATGAACAGAATCATTTCTGATAATCATCTAGAAAACGACTTAAACGGTGGACCTAGATAGTCACGTTCCAGATTCCGATGAAATGCCGGTACTGCGGTCACGTCAATCTAGACAATGCGGAGTTCTGCGTAAACTGCGGGAGCAGAATCGCACAGACCTTCGTGGCGGTTGAACCTGGAGCCAGAATCCCTGGATCAAGGCGGAGGAGCGGAGTCTCCTCATGGTTCAAGGGTTCGGCGATTGGAGGGGTCCTTGGAGTCGTCTTCATCCTGGTCGGCATCCTGTTGATCATAATGTCGATCGGCTCGTTCTTGGATTCCGCCGGAGGCGCTGGAGACGACCCGCTAGGCACTGCCAAGGACATCCTGGGTGGATTTGGGACTATGATAATCGGAGCCGTCTTGATTGCCATCGGTGGCACGCTCATCTTCTTCAGCGTGATTGCATTCATCATCGGAGCAGTTGACAGAAAGTAGCGCCCTTAGGCTTTCAGACACCCGAATCGTTCTTATAGCGCAGACGCGCATCAGCGACGCCAGTAGATCTATCAACTCAAGGGGGAGAGTTAGTTGGAGAACACACATAGTAGAGTAGTGGCAACTGGACTGCTTGTGGTCATTCTCGCGTCGGGCTTCTTCGTGACCATGCCTGCGAGCGGTGTAACGGTTGTAGAGCCAAGTGAATGGACTATCGCTGTATACGGCGATGCTGACAACAATCTCGAAGGCGCGTGGGACAAATACACGGACCCAGCTCTTCTGGGAATCCCGACCAACGACAAGGTCAAGGTTGTCGCAGCCTTGGACAGGTACAGCACTTCTGGAGCCGAGGTGATCGAATACGCCTATGGGACATCGGTAGTCTCGGCGACCTACGATGAGAAGAACTTCGGCGCCTGGGAGACACTAGTTTGGTTCCTGCAGGACGTCGCTGCAACGTACCCATCAGACAAGCTTGCGGTCATCCTGTGGGACCACGGCGGAGGCTGGTGGGGAGTTTGCTGGGACGACACTGATGGCGGGTACATATCCGCGAATGAGCTCCAGAACGCAGTTACCACCGCGGGTGTATACATCGACGTTCTTGGCTTCGACGCGTGCATGATGTCCAGCGTAGAGGTTGTCTATGGAATGTACCAGACGGGCCTCGTGGGCATGATGGTCGCCTCCGAGCAGCTCGTGCCGTACAATGGCTTCCCATACGACCTCATGTTCGCGCCTCTGACGGCGAACCCGGAAGAGACGAGAGAACAGGTCGCGGATGACATGGTCGCGGGCTGGGGAATGTACTACGGCAACAAGGGCTGGGTCGATCTCAGTGCTTTGAACGTGACGATCCTCGGCGAGATCGTGACAGAGGAGTTCACGGCCTGGGTCGGTGCAATGCAGGCTAACCTGATGACGAACAGCGGCGACTACGCGTTTGCGTTCAAGAAGTCCGAGATGGTCAAGAGATGGTACATCTGTGACGTGAACATATTCGCGAACACGATGCTCGCGGACAGAGATGTAGCGGACCCAGCATTGAGGGACGCCACCATGGCGCTCAAGGCGGCGGTCGATCTCGGCGTGAACCTGCAGAGCGGCGGAGGGAAGACCCAGCTGTCTGGAATCACTTTCTGGTTCGGGATCGGCTCCGAGTACACGAACTACGGCCCGATGTACCAGACGCTGTCGTTCGCGGGCGACACGGGATGGTACGACTTCGTGTCTGCGTTCAACGCGCTGTGACGCCCGAAGACGAAAACCCTTTGGGCACGGGTCCACTGAGGACCCGGAGCTCACTTCTTTTTCGGCAAGCTCTCCTTGCCAGACATGCTGAGGACCTGGATCCTGCCTATGCAGACCTTCTCCAGAGAACTCTGTTGGATCAGCTGCTTCTTGGCCTTCTCGGGATGATGCTCGTAGCTCTCAATCATCGCTTCCAGCGCCCTCCTCCTCTCCGAGAGGTCATCTAGGAATGTGACCCTGCCCTCGAACATGACCGACCTGTATCCGTATTCGCACTCGCCCTCGACGTACCCGAGGTCTTCGATAACCTGCCCACAGACGAACGGGTTGGCGCTCAGAGTATCGATCTTCCTCCCTCCCCTGGCGCAATGGAAGTAGAAGCAATTCTGACGCGGATCGAAGGCGTAGTTGAGAGTGACCATGTATGGTTTGTCGTCCTTGCACATGGCAAGCGTCAAGTAGCTCTGGCCCCTAATCACCTCCAGCATCTCGGCCTCTGACTTCATTGCTAGCTCAGAGCGCCTCATGTGATACGCTTCCATTCCAATCATCCATCCTTCTGGGTGTGTTCGTGACGATGTGGTTCCGGCTCGAAGTTCACTGGTTTCAGCGCTCCGAAGGCTGATGCTAAGGCTTCAGTCAAGGTCGGATGTATGATCTGCGCGCGCGCGAGCGGCATGTACGTCTGAGCCTCGGAGTTCATCAGGTTGACCACCTGCTGAACCAAGATAGACGCTTGGGGCCCAGCGACAGTAGCACCTAGTATCTTACGCGATGGAGACTCGACAATCACCTTGACGAACGCCTCCTCGTCAGCGTACGCGTAACCCATCGCGGTATCGTAGAATCTTGAGAACCCGACCATGATCTTCCTGCCTATTCTCGCATCGTTCTCGGTCATGCCGACCTGACCAACCTGGGGGTCGGTGAAGACCGCATGGGGTACTGCGTGCAGGTCGACTGTCACCTTCTTCTCAGCGAACATGTTGTATCTCACTATCGAGGCCTCATAGTTGGCAGTGTGGCGATACATGTTCCTGCCAAGAGCGTCGCCAAGGGCGTAAATGTTGGGCTTAGACGTCTCGAGGAACTGGTTTGTCCGAATCCAGCCCTTGTCGTCCGTATTGACACCCGTTTTCTCTGGCTTCACCCAATCCGAGTTGGATTGAACGCCAGTGGCCACTAGCAGGTGCTGGGAATCGACAGTCTTCACCCCGGACTGCGGATCCCGAATGGTCACAGAGATCATGCCGTCCCGGCCTTCCACACCCAGCGTGTCGGTGGCTGTGTGGACCTCGACATGGCTGGAAAGGCGCTTCTTGACCAGGGCACTCGTCTCAGGTTCCTCATGCGGGAGCAGAACGGGGTTTCTGCCCACGAGCGTCACCTTAGTCCCGATAGCGGAGAAGAAATGTGCGAACTCGCATCCGATGTAACCTCCTCCGAGTATCACGATGCTCTCCGGCCGTTCCTCGATATTGAACACCGTTCTGTAGGTATGGTACTTGACCTTGTCTAGACCTGGAACTGGAGGTATCTGTGCCCTGGCACCAGAGGCGATCACGATTCTCGGTGCCTTGATGGTCTCGCCTCCTACCTGCATCGTGTAGTCCGAAACGAAGCTCCCGATAGAAGTGTACAAATCGATCTCTCGGACGCTCTTCACACCATTCTCCAGTTCGTGCCTCCCTGTGAGCACGATGTCCCACATGCGTTTCTTAATCAGAGCATAGTCTGTCTTCTCGACCCGGAGCGATACCCCTGCCTTCTCGGCAGCCTCCGCTTCGCGAATGCTGTCGGCTGCATGGACCAGTACCTTGGACGGGATGCAGCCCCTGTTGAGACATGTGCCTCCGAGGGGACCTTCTTCGACCAAGGCAACACGCAAACCCCTCTGGAGCGCAACGTCGACGACATTCATTCCGGCTCCCGTGCCGATCACAATGAGCCCGTATTCCTTCACACCGATCCCCGACTCCTAATGGTTTCGGGGGTCAAAAGCGTTCAGACGAAAATCCTCGATGAATCCTGGAAAAAGCTCTAGAGGGTGTACGCAATCTGTCCCATGGATACTGATGGTCGATTCTCAGGCGGAACTAGTCCATAGCTTCAACATTGACACGGAGCTGTCGCATTCACAACTCATGGCCTTTCCCAAGTTCATCCGCGAGCACATGACCTTCGGAGCGCTCCCTGGCGTCAAGATGAGCGATCCAGAGGCGTATGCATCCTCCGGCGGGCACTACATGGAATTCAAGTCGGGGCCACAGAGGAAGGACTACGCATGCACTGTGCGAGTCTATCTGGAGCGACCAATCAAGGTAGAGCTGCGGTCATCCATGGGAAGAGATCAGGAATTCGAGAAGCAGCTCGAGAATGTCCTCTTGATGGTGGTTCAGTTCTTCGAAGAGGAGGCCAGGAAATCCACTCTGTATGTGGCGTTCATGCCCGGGAGCCCGAAAACGGCCCAGCTGAGGCAGAGGACTTCCGGAATCCGCAACATATTCATGGGCAACATGATCAGCCTCCTGTTTATCTCCATACTCATCGGAGTTGCCGTCCTCTTGATAATGACCGCAATTGGCTATGCCAGGTACGCCCCCATCGTCATGATTGTTCTGATGCTGACTTTGGTGCTCTCCGCAGGCAAGATATCGTCGCTCGGGACCCCATGGAGAATCACAAGGAACTCCCGCGAGGTCGTTATCGTTCAACACCAAGTGCCTGAGGGCGCCCTACAGTTCTATGTAGGCGAGTACAGGGATAAGATCAGGGCCGCGAAGCAGAGCCTGTACGCGATGTTCGCAGGGAATCCAGGAGAAATCAAGCAAGAGACTGTCGCGAAAGAGTTTGTAAGAGCTGGGATTCCTGTGGACAAGAACGACTTCCTCGTCCGAAGGGTAGACGTCTACGGCATGGTTGAACGGGTGGCGCAGAAATTCGACCTGTCGATACCCACGATAGTCGTAAGCCACGACCCGAGACCAAACGCAGCGGCCACGGGGTTCACGAAGCAACTCGCGACCATGATAGTCACAATGGGACTGCTGGTCCAACTTGACGACGAAGAGATAGAGCTTGTCATCGGCCACGAATTGAGCCACCTGCGCTCAGGCGACCCTATCGTGTTGTTCTCGCTGGTGGTCGCCGAGTACTTCGCACGCGTGTACGTCCTGTTCCCCAAATGGACGGCGCTATCGACGATACCCGGACTATGGATAGTGTATCTAATCGGCGTGTTCTGGGCGATTTTCTTCTTCGGCAAGTTCCTCGAGAGCAGGGCGGACCTCGAGGCGGCGCTCATACTCCAGAAACCAAAGGTGATGGCCGAATCATTGAAGAAGATAGGCTTCAGAAGACTCGTGCTCGAGGAGCGCTTCCTCGAGCCAGGTGGGAGCAGGTTGGACGAATGGCTCAGGATGGACCCTCATCCGCCGCTTTACTTCAGGATCCAGAGACTCGAATCACTGGACCTGGCCAACCCGCCGAAGCACCCGTTCCTGAGCTCGGTCCGTGCGGTCATGTCGGGGTTTGTGAACTCACGCAGAGTCCCTTGAAAGCGCCCACCCACAACAGTTCGTGGAATCCTTGATTACTGGACAAGGTCTTGCTCTCTCGGTGATCGAATGGGGAAGCTAGAGCTGCCTATGCCGGATATGGGCAAGGGCTTGAAGGCTGCCGCGAAGGATCTGGAGACAAAAATCAGAGCGCATGTGCCCGTTGAGTTCAAGAAGTCCGTCGCTGTGACCGCATTCAAGAGGGGCAAAGCGACAGGCCTAGCCATAGAGTACGACGACCGGGCTGAGAACCACGTCTACGCCGCGATCGAGTACCCTGTCGGAGGCGGCAAGGGAGAATCCGTCGATCCGAGCCGCTGAATTACCTCTTCTTGTGCACAGGGCAGGGCCTCCCGAGCCTGCAATACCTGCATTTGTCCTCGGGCACAGGGGGGATGGGCCTGACCATGTGGCCGTACTTGCGTCTGGGAATAATCTCTCCCCCATAGGAGCAAGGTGAAGGTCTTAGATAAATGCACTCCTGGCATCACTGCAATCGTGGGATCATGATGTTGAAGACGCAGCCCTTAGTATAATCTCCGGGAGCTATGTCCGAGACCCACATGCTCCCTCCGTAGCGCGCCACGATGTTTCTGGCAGCTGCCAGCCCTATCCCGAATCCGCCCGCGAGCTCTGACTTGGAGCTCTTGGACATGCGCAGGACCTCACCCTTTATGTGGTGTGGGATCGAACGGCCTGGCTGGGCCACCTTGACCCACCAATAGTCCACCTTCCTCTCCCTCCTGACCTCCGCACTTATCGAGAGGAGATTCTTCTGCTTGGTCTCGTTGAGGCCGGTGCTATAGAACAGGTTCACGAATATCTCCTTGAGCAACTCGTCCGCCTTCACGAGCATGACCTGCTCGGGCTGGAGGTTGACCTCGAAGTTCATTCCTCTGACATGCGACCTATCTGTGACCTCAAGTATGGCGGAGTCGATGGCTTTCCGCAAGTCCATGCTCCTGAACGACTTGGGCGGGCCCTCCCTCAGCCTGGACAGGACCCTGACCATCTCGATCAGGCGCATCATGTTCTCGACCTGGCGAGCGGTCTTGTCGGCCATCGACGCCACGACTGGGTCGAGGTCCTTCTTCGATCGTATCGACTCGAAATAGGCGGTTATGGGGGTGGCGTAGTTCGCGATGTCGTGCGTGAGGAGATCCATGTGCATCTCGACCTGGTCCCTCTCATCTGTGATCTCTTTCACCAGTCTGGCGTTCTCAAGCGCGACAGCAGCGTGGTTCGCAAACAAGGTCGCGATCTCCAAATCCTCCTGCGAGAAGCTCACCGGCGGATACCTCATGAGCTCGATCACGCCGATCGTCTCTTTCTTTCCGACGATCGGCACGGCCAGCATCCGTGTGTGAGTCTGAGGGGTGCCTGGTATGTACTCCGCTCTCGGGTCGGCTTCGGAATCCATGATTATCTCGGGTTTCCTCGTCCTACCTATGTATCCAACTATGCCGGTGTCCGCGGGGAAATCCCTGTCAGACATTATCTCGCTCGCGTAGTGACCTGATGCGAATACAGGACTGCATGTCCGCTTCGGCCAATCGAAGACGTACAGCGCGAGCTCGTCACACGGGACGAGTTCCGCAACCCTGGTGGCAATTATCCTGTATATCTCCTCGGACTCGATCTCCTGTTGAACAGCGGCGGCTGTCTCGATGAGCACCTTCTGTGCCCTCGACCTCACCTGCATCTGTTGGAACATCCTGGAGCTCTCGAGCACCCAGGCGACATGGACAGCCAGTCCCTCGACGACGTCTATCTCGACAGGTGTGAGCGGCACTATTCTTGAGCTGTCCCCCACCACGAACAGCCCGTCGATCACGTTGTCGTAGATAATGGGCCCAACGACGGTGTGAGTGAATGACAGCTTCGTCTGCCCCTTTCTCTTGAGCTGAGCGGGCTCTTCGGATGCGAACGATGTCCTCATCGACGAAATCGTCTCCGCCGCAAGAGGAACAGCGTCCAGCTGGAATGTAGAATCCTTGGCAAGCGTGATGCTCTTCGAGGAGCTTGACAAGCACGTAAGCTCCTTCGAATCCGATGAATACTTGAAGATGGCAACGAAATCCGCATCGAAGTAGTCGAGGACGCTCTTGCAGAACCTCGCGAGTGCCTGATCAAAAGAGTACTTCGAGTCCGGCGCGCCAGGCATGCACAGGGAAAGAGATGAACGCATGTCCACGTACTGCTCCATGAGAACGAGGGTCCCCTCGATGCTCCGATCGATCATAGAATCAAGGGCGAGCTTCGCTGTGGTCTTGTTCATCTGCGGAAGGTCGTGCTCCACGACGCTTAGCATAGCTTCCCTGAGGAGTGTCTGTCGCTTGATGATCGCCGCGAAGTTGAGCTGTCCCCCGTGCTCCGCCCTGATTGCGCTCTTGAGGACTTCCTGTGAGCGCCTCTCAGTCGGGTTCTCCGAGCGCATGATCAAGGCACCGATGAACGCCATCATCCGGTCAGTGCGGACCTGCTCCGATGTGCTGAGATCCGAACCTCTCAGATAGGATGATTTTGCAGTGCTGAGTGCCCACAGGTCGACAATCTTGCCGATATTGGCCTTGAGCACATCGAAGACTGCCTTCATGTCGCTCTGGGAGCTGGCTGCGAGTGTCCGTTCTAAAGGTATGTGTATTCCTCCAACTCCGTGGGGGGATGTTCGCTGACTTATGTCTCTTTGAGCTTAAATCGCTTTACCCTCGCGAGATCGCGCGCAGTAAGATTGGCCAGTGCTCCAAACGCTCACCCCCACCGCCTGTCCCACAAACCCTTTGCTCTCGCTCGAAACCACTCTGCGCGACGACGCGTTCCTGTTGAATTGTAGCGGGAGTTCGGACGCCCTAGGCTGATTGTCCCAATTATGGTTTCATGTCCGCGCACGCGTCGCGTGTAATAACGGCATGGCGCAAGTGCGAGCCCAAACACGTCGCATCCAACACATTTGGGTAGAGCCACTCCGATGAATCCCCGTTTCGAAGACCGAATGATCTTGAGAAGGAATAACTAGTCCATCCCACGACCAACCGAGATTCACATAGCATGGTTGAGGCGCTAGCGTTGAGTATCGTCATCCAGATTTGAGAATCTTCCTTAATGCCTTGTTCTTCGCGGCCTCCTCACAGCTTTGCGAGTATTCTTCGTGACTGAGACCTAACATCTTCCTCTGCACATCGCCAAACTCCTCACCGGTCTCCAAGAGAATCGGGCGAAGGAAGGACCGCAGCCTCTGGTACTTGACCGCAGCCTCTTTGAAGTCCCTAGGCAGAGGGGAATCATCAACCTGAAGTAGCACGCCGCCCCCTTCAAGTTCCTCTATCACGGAACAAGGTTCTGCCTTCTTGATAGCATCGACTCCTCCCAGCCTTTCGACGTGGACTGGATTGAGGAAGTTGGTCCAGAAGACTCCTTTTGCATATTCCTTGAAGAAATCGATGATGTAGACTTTGATATCATAGTCAAAGGAAGTGAAGGGGAAGGCATCCTTGGATTGCTCGAATACGTGGTCACTTCCGACGCTGAAGGGCATGACAGGCTGTGCCCCAAGATGGACGAACGACCAGCTCAGTCTCAGGTTGACAAACTGCCTCTTCACGAGGTCTATGAGACGTTCCTGAAATCCACTTTTCTCCCCTATCCTGAATCTACTTACTGGATATGTCACTGTGATACAACCCCCGCGCCCAAAATGATCGGCAATGATGGGGTTCCCCTTCGTGCGCACAGCAGGTGCGGTGAACAAGAGTATGTTGGTCCCTTCGGCCAGCCATCGCTTCCAATCAGGTTTCTCACTGATTGAGTACAAATGAATATCGCCAAGTTTGCCCTCTTCGAACTCTCTCATCCATTTGGACAGAGTTGCGCCGTCGAACCGGGTGATTCTCTTCCAGCGATCTGTCTCCTTAAGGTGTACCTTCCCTTCGACGAACGAATCGGTTCCCTCTAAATCGATAAAGCCCTGGAGCAACTTCGCCCATTTCTCGAAGTCATCATTGAATTGAAATGCGCTATAACTGCCCACGAAGTAGATGTTTTTGGAATTCATCTCAGATACATTCATGTTCAAACCCATACATAGCCGATAAACGAGATTCTGTCAGCGAAACGATGGAATTCTGAATAGTGGGCCAACTGGTATTTGCTGATCTGGCCGAAGCAATGCGTGACAGGGTTCACCCCCTCATGGTAAGGCTTTATCTCGATGATATGTCCTTGCTTGAGCATATCAAGCCTTGACCCTTTGCCGAGATACTTCTCGATTTGATATCCCTCAGGGGCTAGACCATATATCAGATCGTGTGCGTACTTGCCCCCGGCAAGGGATTTTGGCGTATTGCCCCATCTCCCAGCCATGTATAGATCCTCGAAGTCGGCTCGGCTGATGGATATGACGCCATCCCATTGGCCAGTTCTACCCGAGAACTTAGAGAAGTCCGCGAAGTCCGCTGTCCGCTCGATCGCCCTCCCACCCTCGAAGGCCTTGTCTGCCGGCCTCCAGATGTCCGCGACCTTGTCAGCGCCCTTGACGAGCCTGGCCACCCCGCCGACAGCCGGCACGAATGGCAGTATGGCGCAACCGATATCTGCTGCGAGCCAGCCCGCGTTCGCCCAGGTCGGGTGGTCCCACAGCTCCTTGATGTCCCAGATGATGCAGCCGATACAAAAGCGGTCTCTAGATACGAACCAGCCGAATCCCGTCAAAGACTGGTTCCTTGCTATTCCTATGGGATTCGCTCACAACTCAGCAGAAGATAAGGGAATCTACAATGCCCGTCGCGACCCGGCTAGAGCTACTCTACAAGCCGAATTCGAAGTCCTCCGAGGGCTCGAACTTGCAGTTCATGACTTTCGCTTCCCTGAACGCAGCCCTCACTCGTTCGGTCGTCAGAGCGATTCTTGGCGCATCATCTAGCGTGAATAGATCGCTGCCGTCCCAATCCGTAGGCAAGAGACCCCGCGTATTCAGGATTCTGGTTCCTTTGATGACTCCTGAGGCGTACGCCTTTGGATCGTTCAATCCGCCTCGCCCTGTGATAGCCAAACCATGATACCCGGCAATCTCCTTCCCCGCCAACACTACCTTTACATGGTACGTTGACCAGCCAGTGAGACGCTTGCTCCCGAGAATCTCGACGACTTTCTTCGAAACAACTGGATAGAGGTATCCGTTCCAAATGAAATCCGCGGCGACAGTTCCGGTGTCAACGTCCATGACCATCGGAGCCCTTAGCTCATCCAAACGCCGCAATCCCAAATCGACCAGCCCCTCCGGCGAAAGGAGACCGTTCACCTGTCCCCAGTAGTATCTCGTGGCATATGATGGATGAAGCGAGTAGTATCGCCGACCTTGCCTTCCGGGATCAGAAAAGGACTTTGAAACCATATTCAGGCATGCCTCCTAGCTTCCTTGCGAAATCGAATACGTCATCTATGGATTTCACTCCTGGGCTATGAATGAATCTCTCCCATTTCAAGTTGTAGCTGTAGCTCCAGTGTCCGTGTGCAACTGCGTCAACCCACGAACCGTATCTCGGATTCCAGACATCAATGCCCCACTTATCCCAGAGTAGATCTCTGAACGTCACAGGGAACGCATGATGTGCCTGCATCGACTTGTCGAAGCTCAGACCTGTGATCTTCGCAAGGTTCGCTCTGAAGATTCGATAGTCGTCAGGATATCGACAGGCCTCATCCATCTGCCTGAAGAATCCGGAGATATCGTCTGTCCGCTCAATCGCTCTCCCACCCTCGAAGGCCTTGTCTGCCGGCCTCCAGATGTCCGCGACCTTGTCGGCGCCCTTGACGAGCCTGGCCACCCCGCCGATAGCGGGGAGGAAAGGCACTGCAGCGCAGCCGATGTCGACAAGAAGCCAGCCCGCGTTCTCCCAGGTCGGGTGGTCCCAGAGCTCCTTGATGTCCCATAGTATGCACCCGGCGTCGAAGAGAGTCTCGAGGATCGTCCCGGTCGGGTCGACATAGCTCAGCGGATTGTTGATGCAGTACGGGTACCTGTTCTGGGTCTGCGGGGCGCTCAGGGAGCCGAGCTCGGGATCCATGTGCCGGACGAAGACGTAGTAAAGGCCAGGAGACGAGCTGGCCGCGCCAACGAGCATCTCGCCCGCATGCTCGAACATCTCCGTGCCAGAGGCGGCTACGGGCGTCCCGTCCCGAACTGCTTGTACTTGGCCACGGAGAATGCTGACTTCGTCGCCCCGTGCTTCTAGACCTGGCGTCGCCAGTGCGACGCACCGCAACCATCACCAGTCTGTAAGCCTTTTGGTCATGTTCGCAAGGTCCGGGTGTCTGTTCTTTGTTTGAGGTATGCTCGGGGGTCAGGACACAATCAATGTCATGGCTGTGGCGTGGAGTGGCGAAGGCATGCACAGGAATTGCTGACAAGGATCCATCATCAATCTTCCACAATCACCGGCTCGAATGTGACCCGCTTGATGCTGTGCGCCGAGAACAGCTGATACACTCTGTGACTCACGATTCTTTTCGGACGAGCATCATACAGACCGAGCCATTCTGAGGTCAGGTTGAAATCCTTCGCATCCTTCAGAGATCCTCTCTTATACCTAATCGGAACAGCGACACCATAGACGGAATCCAAAGCCCGGTTTCGGCCGAATCTTCCGCAGGAGCACCGCTTCGGACCCGCCTCTGGCAGCTTAAGGTCCACAATCTCCGTGTTTGGAGACATCGGAGGGAGTCGGTTGGTCACAAAGAGCTGGTAGTACCCTTGAATTAGTTCCTTCCTCTTGTACCGAAGTAAGGGCCAGAACTCCACACCGGTTAGGCTAGCATCCTCAATGAGCCTCCTCAGACGCTCAGTCACGAGGAACTCATAGGTCCAGTTCAGGGCTAGGATGTCGTTCCTGCCGAATTTTGGCTCTCTCTTCACGAGATAGGGTATGTTCTGGACTGCACCGAATCCGCAGAGTGGACAAGCAGTGCTCAGGTCATAGGATGCTCTCTGCCAGTCTTCCATCCTCTCTTCTGGTTGCGGATATCCCCAGTAACCCGCCGGCCCCATGTAGAGGAATTCGGCGCTATTGAGCTCCTTCTCCGAGAACACCTTTTCTCTCAATTCGAAAGGTTTGATTCCCATTCTTGATAGCTCATCCTTCAGGCGAGCGTATCTCTCGTCATCAATGAACAGAAAAGCAATTCCATCAATCTTCTCCTCAATCTCAATCCCCAGATTGTCGAAAACCGTCCGAAGCCTATCGAGGGTTTCGGGACGGAACACGAGCTTCGCTTTGATTCTCATAGATGACCCCCTACGGAAGATAACGAGCTATGGTTCTGAACCACTCAGAACCTCCGCCGTAGACATCCATATAGATGCCCCTAAGCTGGGATTGAATGACTTCATCCGTGTAATCAGATCCATATGCCAACCGGCTCCTCAGCATCTGAGTGATCGTGTTATGGTCCCCATGCAGCAGAGCGACTGCGGGTACGTCGTTCATGTTCTTGAATCCTAGGTGCTGTGCGACTCGCCATTCCAACAGCTTGTGTCTTTCCATTCCTCGCGGAAGCGAGACCTTCTTGAGCTCTCCGTATGGCATTATCTCGCTCCTCCCAAGATGACCCACATTGTCAGCATCGCGAACAGCCTGCCCAGTCGGCGCGCGCTTCCCGATGGTCGTCAGGTCGTCGACCCACTTCAGCCCGAAGGTCTTCCCGACCGCCTTCGCCCCGGTCTTCACATATGAGCTGCCAACAAAGGGCAACAGCGCGCAGCCGCCGTAGAAAGCGGCCGTCTCCCAGTCGCCGTAATAGGCGGCCTTGCCGAAGAAATAGAGGTCGGAGATGACGTCTAGTACCGGAATGAAGCCCAAGTAGTACATGAACTCGTCGAAATCCAGGTAATCATAGGGAGCCGAAATCATCGGACCGGAAGCGGCGAGGCCGGTCGGGTCGACATACTTCAGAGGGTTGTTGATGCAATACGGATACCTGTTCTGAGTCTGCGGGGCGCTCAAGGACCCGAGCTCGGGATCCATCGACACGAACCGACCGAGCTCCGGGTCCATCTGCCTCGCAAACACGTGGTACAAGCCAGTGGAGCCGTAGTCCTGCATCTCCTGGGCGAATCTGACGCTCTCAGTGCCCGCGAAGCCGATGACGGGAGCGCCGAAGGGCTTGTACATCTTGACGCTGAAGGTGAGGGCGGTGCCGTTGTACACTGCCCTGGTGCCTCCGAGGCGGTCACCGTAGTAGTAATGGACATTAGCTCCGGTGCTCCCAACGAGCTTGAGCTTCAGCTCGCCGTTCACATAGACATAGTCGGTGTACTGGCTGCCCTTCCTTTCGCAGATCGGGTCGTGGCCTAAGTACACGTAGTCGGTCGTGGCGGACCCCTCTACCATTCGCGCCCTGGCGCCGTTCGCATCGTAGTAGTACTGGCCAAGCGTAGACCAGCCACCCTTGTTCGTCCACTTGAACGCCGTGGTGAGCTGGTTCTGGGAGTCGAACTCGTACTTGTACTTCGTGTTCGACTGAGTCTTCCACCATTGGTTCCCTATCTTGTCGTATGAGTAGCTCCAGCTCGAGTCGCTCGTCAGCCTGTTGTACTGACCACTACCGTATGCGTAGGTAGTCGTGACAGTGTTTTCTTTCTTCGTGAGCCTGTTGCCGACCTGATCGTATGTGAACGAGATTGGTACGAAAGCATCTCTATTGCCCCACGGACCTCTTGCATAAGTCATGCGGTCAAGGGCGTCGTAGCTGTAGTTCTCTTTGTAGAGTTTCAACGAGCCTCCAATGTCGACCGTGTGATTGTAATATTTCAGGTTGCCAACTTTGTCGTAGACATGAGAGAGATTCAGTTTGATCACGGAATCATGTGTCGTCTCCTTAGCCCAGAGCCAATCGCGGTTCTTGTAGGCATATTTGGTCACAAAACCGTTCCCGCTCGTCTCCTGCTTGATGGTATCATCGAGATTGTACTCGTCATAAGTGAGCAGAGTAATGACGGTGGGGTATGTCCTTGTCACTGAGGTGACCCTGTCCAGGGAGTCATAGTAGTAGGAGATGTTCGCACCATTTGCATAACGTATCCAAGTCGACTTCCCGTCAGGATCGTAGCCGAACTGCGATACATAGCTCGTCCCTGAGATCACCTCAGTCAGTCGCACGACTCGACCGCAGACATCGTAGCAATAGGCTATGTTGCCGAGTAAGTTCTGAGAAACGAGGAGTTGCCCCTCGTCATCGTATGCAAGCGCAATAGACTCCGACGGGGAAACGATCTTCACCATGTTTCCCACAGCATCATATGCTGACCTGGTGACATTTCCAGCTCTGTCCGTCTTCGTAATGGTCCTCCCAGCGTCATCATAGAGGGCGGACTCGAACAGGGAGTCAGGATATACGGTTTTGTTCAGTCGATTCAGTCTGTCATAGGTCATTCCTGTGACCTGTCCCTTTGCGTCTCTGACCGTAATCAGGTTGCCAGTGCTATCGTATGTCACCAACGTCTCGTAGTACTCCGTGGGTCCAGGCCCGTAGAATTCCCGTGTCGCATTCAACTGGCCTATTGCATCGAACATCTCAACAGACTTGTGACCGAGTTCATCAACACGGGTGACTGTAATGTTCAAGTCGTCATAGTAGATCGTGGCGAAACTGGCGTCAGGGTTGATGACCTTTGTTGGGCGGCCAAGCAAATCATATTCGAACGAAGTGACGTGGCCTCGCTCGTCGCGCACGTACAAGATCTGGTCCTGCCAGCTGTTTCCATACATGACATACGAGTAATTGCTTCCAAGTCCTCCCCAGCGTTCTACCTTCACTAGACGGCCAATGGAATCGTACTTCCTGACAGTCTTGTGAGACATCTGATCGAATAGCGTTACGGTGTTCATCGCGTCATCATAGCATACGATCTGAGAGCTGCCGTCTGGTGCTGTCAGTTTCGAGATCCTGCCCAACGGGTCGTATCCGTAGAGACTTACTCTCCCCAGAGAGTCGGTCACCGACCGGAGCGTTCCATTGCTCTCCCAGAAATCATTCAGAGTCTTGGGGTTTGTCGAAACGTCATTGACACAGAAATCGTCGAAGAACATCTCAAAAGTGTCCCAGTATGCACCTTGAACCTTCACATAGATCTCGAAAGTAATGTTCCTGCATGAGGTCCACTGAATACCGCCGAAGTCAGCATCGGGGTACATTGTGTAAGGTTTCCACACACCGAATTCGGGAGGTGGTACCCACAAGTTCTTCGTCGTCTGATTCATGTCAGTCCTGTTGTCCGTGTTGCCTGACCAACAGGCTAGCCAATATGTGTAGGTCGCGTAGTTGGAACCGCTGAGGTCAAACAACCTCATCCTTAGTCCGGCTTCCATCTTGTCTCTGACGCCCCCGTTGTGCCAATAGTCAGCGAGGTTTGTCAGAACCGAAATGGCCTTTACGGGGCGAGTCATCTGGTAGTCCTTCCACAGTCGCGCTTCACCCCAGTCGTCGAACCCCCCAGAGCTTCCATGGAATGATAACCGTGCTGAAATGTCCGGCGTGGTGAATACGGACGAAGAGAACCCCGATTCAATCGTTATCTGTGGATTGCCTTTGACGACAACGGAGTTCCATGGATCTGAGGATTTGAGTACGTCAACCAATCCCGTGGGATACGAAGCGATTGGGTATGTGTACCCATCAACGGGCGAATAGTCAATCGCTGTTCTCCTGCCACTGGCGTCGATCTGCCATATCTGATTTCCGAAAGCATCATGCCCGAAGTACGAGCTCACCCATCTCGAATCGAGCCTTGATTTGGAGGCTGCCAGATCTCCATCTTCGTCGAGCAGATAGTAGGTCTCGCTAGCCACCTTCTTCGATGCGTTCTGATATGCAAACGACCCTATCAGGACGCCGTGAGCATCTGAGTTCAGCGAATTCGCATAGAATCTCGGAGTGTAGAATGTGAACTGGTCCATGTTGAATATCTCTTCAATCCACGGGCTCTCGTATATCATTCTGCCAGATTCGAACACACGGAATCTCCCTGTACCCGGGTAGCACAGGATACCGAAATCCCGCGGGCGAAGTGGCTGAAGCGATCCCGTGACAACAGTGCCATCTTCCAACTCCAGTTGGACCGTCTGAGCGGGGGATAACCCATTGACATAGACACCTTGAGGGCCGGATGAAGTGAAATCCCATTTGGCTTCTCCGCCCCATAGTCCCCATATTATTCCGCCAACGTTGACGTACGAGGTATCAGGACTAATCCCTAGATCCGTCGCTCTCACTGTCAGTTGGAGCCATCTGCCTGTGATCTTCGGAACATCGCCTATACTCACATTTGTGACTGGATAGGCGATTTCGGGGAAGGTGTTCCTGGGTTCGATGACGTTGTGGTAGTTGCCGTTTGACAGGAACCCGCCCCAATAAACGCGATGCCAGTTTGAATTGAAGAACATCTGGACCATGATCTCAGAGGGAAGTCTTCCCTCTGTCAGCTCGACGTATTGGATGAAGGACTCGTTGCCATCAATGCGCATAGTGCTGCTCGGCGGGCCGTAACCGTGGAAGTGCACTGCGTCACAATACGGGCTAATGTGGTACTTGGAACCCGATGCGGAACCGGGTGCGTCATCAACCCATACGCCTTCGCCAGTATAGCCAGCTACATAGTCAATAGGATTCTTTGCATATTCGTCATCAGGCAAATGGTCCCATTGATCGCAGAACCCGAACTGAGTCTTCGGTAGGGCCGATTCGCGAACGCCCACTCTGAGAGCATAAGTATCTCCCCCCCAAATATCCATCACCGGGATCCGGAACGAGTAGTTGCCCACTTGATACACCTCGATGAACCCCGGAGGGAACCTCTCATCAATCGAAGGAACGATGAGAACTCCTTCCTTCGCCTGGCTAAGAATGGCCCCATCTTCGCCATGGAGCTCGAGCAGGAACCCGGAACTGTCTGAAACCGATACGGTCATGCTTGTGTATATCCTGATGTTGTCAAAGGAACTGCTGCCAAGTCCCCGGCCGTCGTCGTGTAGCGTCAGTTGGTTGATGCTGCCTTCCCCAGCCATCAGTTTGGCATCTACACACTCCCCGTCAATGTGGTAGGAAACCCAATCCCATTCCCCGAAGACAATTGAGAGGCCAAGATCGTACCATCTATCAGGAGAAGGGGTCAAATCACCCAAGCGCTGCCATCCAGACTGACCATCGTAGCGATAGAATCCCGGCTGGTATCCGTCCAGAGGCTGTGCAAGCAGTCTAACCAGAACTCGGGACCCTGTAGGACCGGACAACTCGACCATACCATTGAGAGTACAGTGAACGGACACTTGCACCACGAAATCATCGCTCTGACTCGGGAATTCGTGGGAAGCCCCTGCCTCGGAGCTCGAGTAAGCGAGGATGCCCAATGCCGGCGCATCAGACCTGTCTTCAGTGTAGCTGTCGAAGAAGAACAAGCCTTGCGGGATTTCGCTGACCCAACCAGAAAGGTTCCATTCATCGAAGGTACCGTAGAATATCTTCCCGGAGCTGGTTCGCTCCAGCACGCCTCCTCCTTGGAAGGAGTTGCTGGAATCAGTGTTGGAGTAGGAGAAGTATGATTCAGAGCCCAGGCCATCCCTCGTGAAGATGACGTTTCCCCAGTCATCATAGCCAACGAACTCGGAGCTCGATATCTCTTCGGCGGCACCCCTGTAGATGTCGCGGCGTATAGGCTGACCGTAGGAATCATACCAACTGTCGACTCTTGAGAGCTGGGTGCCATTGGCCGCCTTCTTGGTCTCTCGAGTACACTGCAACTCAGATCTGAAGGTGATTTCATCTATGGTTCGAATTGCGCCACTCTCGTCCCGTTGGGCTAGACTAGCAAAGGCCACCGCCCCGTCCACTGTGATATAATCATAATCGACCTGTCGTATCAGCTCGTTCGTCAGAACGTGTCGTAACGACTCTGATGTCACAAACCATTGGGAGAAGTCCTCGAACTCCAAAACGGAATAAGTAAGAGTTGTTTTCGACCATGACGGGAAACCCACTCTCATGAGCAAGGGAAATCCGAAATCGCCATTTGTAAACCTGTAGTCAAACCAGGTGACGCGGTTCATAGGATCCATAATTGACTTCAGCACATAGCTTGCACCCGAGAGCACATAGAACAACGAATGAACCTTACCATCTGGCTGGACGACCGCGGACAGCCGGGAGTTCTCGTATATCAACTGCAGAGATCTGTCCAATCCCACAACAGTCTGTCTTACATACTCAAGAAGCCCCGTCCCGGGATTGTACTCAAATGTCAGGTTGGTACGTCCAACAGTACCGTCTGCATTCACGTGCATATCGGCTTGTCGAACTAGTCTGAACTCTCCGGTGAATTCATAGACTACTCCAGAAGATGTGGTAAGGAGGTACATTGTAGTGGGGCCACTCACATTCCTTCGGAGGATGAAGTGAATCAGGTCGTGATTCTCGAACTCATTGGGATGGCCGTTGTTTCCCCACTGGATCACGAACCTAAGACCGCCAGGCAAGGAAACATAGTCCAGATTGAGCCACGGAAGATCGAGCCCCCAGGCTCCCCATCCTAGTGGGCACGCAGGGAACTTCTTTAGATCGAACGGCAATCCGTTCGGACGCATATACTTCGGCTGAATGTAGATCAATGACAAGCTGAGATCAACTCCTGCACGCCCTGGAACCGACACGAGTTCCAGCCTCTGGGTCAGTAGGCCCGACCCAGGTGAGATGAAGTTGTCAATCGATGAAAAGTAAGTCCCGTACGGAGATATGCCTTCGCGATCCCATGAACTCCTGCCAGTTCCACCGGACCCATATGGAACCGGCTCAATGGAGTACATCACCTTCACCGTTGGTCCGATGTCCTCCTCTTCCCACAGTACCAACTGATACCCAACCGGATGAGACCATGTCACCAAATTCGTGATATCGTTGAAAGATCCGTACCAGCTGGTGGGCTCCGACCATTCGGTGAAAGCAATCGAGGCTGGCTTTCGAGTATTGAAGATATTCCACCCGCTATCGTAGCAGACAAAGTAGATGTTTAGCTGGGAATTCGCATCCAAAGATATCGAGGGATAGGTACAGGCCATGTCGATCTCACACGCGGTCCAAGGGGTATCCAGCGTGCGATATGCATAAGCAAGAGAGTTGTACCAGTTCCTGAACGCAATGTGAATCGTGCCGTTTGAGTCCGCAACCGCCGAGAAGGCGTCTGACTTATCTCCGGGCTCTAGTCCGCTGGCTCCTGGGGAAGCAGTCCCTTTGTCATACCAGAAGCCCCCAATTCTGCATCTTGTTCTGACCGTTGAGTCGTAGGAAGGGTTGCCCGACCACGTTGTCTCGAGAATCGCGATGTTCGCATCCGGCAGTGGAAGGAGGATGAACCAATTCCTAGTTGCGTCGACCACGATTGGCTGTGACCAATTCTCCCACTGGAAGCTCAGCTGTTCCCCGATGATTGTCTCTTTGTAGACTGATATTATTGGATAGTCGTGGCTCGGCGAATCCAGAGTATCGCTACATGCCACCCAGCACGTCCCGTCTGTTCCGATCGTGACTGAAACCGCTGAAACGAATGCGCTAGATGTGACCAAGATCGGGCCAGTCCATGTGATGGAGTCGCCATCGATGTGGCCTATCTCAGCAAACGTGATTGGGTGAACGTAGTACCCCATAGGCGGACTGACCCAGGCGACGACAACTTTGCTCCCTAGTTGAGCGACATCAAATCCAATACCAGGATAAATCGGAGTACAGTCGAGAATCATCTCCGCATCAGAAAGACCTCCTTCGAGAGTAGCTGACCGATAATGGATTTCCGCGCCATTGCTGTAGAACATCCAGGAATATCCATTATATCTGAAGGCCTTTCTCTGGTAACTCATCGCGGTCATTCCCTGCACCATGGAGGAATCCACTATGGTGGGGTCAATTTCCCTCCTCCCCGCTCCGAAATCTATCTTCACCGAGTAAGCAGCATTCGCATAAACAGCGGCATCCGAGACCAAGGAGAACCGCCCCTCACCAGCGTCGGACCAGTCAATATTGACCGGTGTTGATCCAGGACCACACGTCAGGTTGATCTCCAAATCGGTCACCCGAGCGATTCTCCCCGTAGAGTATTGTAGGGCGCTCACACTTTTGGAACTCTCGGAGTCGATCAGGTTGAATCCTGCTGTCGGCGCAATGTGCCAGAATACATTCCAGTCATCAGTCGTGCCGTTGACATCGGACACTTCTGCAGTCAACTTAGGAGGCCGCGACGGAGAGAAGTCTATCAACAGTCGCATTTGGCCTTTGAGATCCAACACATTCCCATCTCGCTCTAGAGCGTAACTGACCACAAGCCCGCCATCAAACGCATTTTCAATGGATGCGAAGACTGGCCTAGTCGCTGCGCCAGAAACGTTTAGTGCGAAGTACGATTCAGCAATGAGCAATTCTCCTTTTGCGGAAAGCAGCGAGAACTTCGCGGGGTTTGAGACGTTGACCACATATGTTCCGAAAGAAGTCACCCAGCTGATGCTGGACTGACCCCTGATCATCCTGCATGCCAGATTCGAGTCGACTCCGGAGGGAGTTGCGAGTGGAACGCCAGTAAGGTGATTCTCAACGGATCCCCCACCCACCTCTTCAGTGATTGGAGTAAGTACAGGGGCTAGATTCACATTGGGCTCGTCCTCGGTAGGCCAATTGCCTAGCGACTCGGAACCAGATCCTTCCTTAGCCCCCTCGGTCGTACCTACACAGACCTGGAAGATCGTAATAACCATTAAGCTAGCTGCCAGCATCGAGAAGGCGACCTTGCGCGTTCGCCCCCTCCTCACTCCTGAGAACATCTGTTCATGCATCACAACCACCCTTCGAATCCAATTCCTCCTCACTCACCTCATCTGAATGCATCTCTGAAGACCCCTTCAAAGAGTATTCGACGGGGGAATTCTACCCGGAGTCGGTAGTGCTGTCTCTCGATATGAAGATTCCATTTGGGCTCGACTTGGACCCCTCAGACAGTCTCACTCTTCATGAGACTGAGAACGCAATCTGGCCGCGGTTTGTTCATCCGAGTTCCGGTCTTTCATTGCACACAGGGACCCTATTTGTGTCCATTCTGTGCGGACACTGAGTTGCGCGACGTGCACCTTGGAGGCCTCGTTTGAACACCGTCTGGCCTCTAGGTCGACTTGGCCAATAGCACCTTCAGTCAGCCAAAGGTTGAGATAACCGGCGACGTTCCTAACGAAGTCATAGTAGCCCTAATCGAGTACCGCGATGATCGACTGGGGATCATGGAAGTCATGAACAGGCTGGACAAATGGCGCATGAGTTCCAAGCAAGTGGCCTCCAAGATCGTCGAGTAGGGCGTTTTATGCGTGGGATCTCCGAGTCTGAAATCGCTTTTCCAGAGGAACTGCTGCTATCTGTCCAACCAACCGTGACGCTTTTGGTCCTCTCTGGCTTGGCAATTCAGAGAAATCAAGTTATCAATTAGGTCGAATACGCTTATATTGCGATAGCAGATAGCGACTTACCGGAGTTGTATTACCGATGTCGACACAACACGCTTCGGTGAAGACCTTGCTCCTGACGGGGAAGCAGGTCAAGAAGCTCCTGGATATGAAGGACGTGCTCGGCGCGGTCGAGAACGCCTTTAGGCATAAGGGGCTCGGAAAGGTGCAGATGCCTGCGAAGGTGTACCTTTTCTATGAGAAGTTCAACGGCGACCTCAGAACGATGCCCTCCTACGTCGAGGACATGGACGTTTCCGCGGTGAAGATCGTGAACGTGCACCCGGATAACGCGAAAAACTTCGGGATGAGGACAGTCATGGCGGTCCTCGTCCTCGTGAACCCGCACACGGGCGCTCCCCTAGCGTTCATGGATGCGACCCACATAACAGACATGAGGACCGGTGCTGCGAGCGGAATTGCATCGAAGTATCTCGCGAGACCGGATCCGAAGATTCTGGGCATCATAGGAGCTGGGAACCAGGCCAGGACCCAGATGCTAGCCCTGATCACTCAGTACGGCCACTTTGATGAGGTCAGAGTGAATGACCTTTACCCCGAGAAGAGCAAGGCGCTCGTAAGGGAGTTCAGGAGGAAGTACAAGGAGCAGGTCGGCAAGTTCAAAGCGGTCAGCGACCCGAAGGACTGCGTCGTGGATGCCGACATTGTCGTCACGGCGACAGCGTCCAGAGCACCAATCGTGAAGGACGAGTGGGTGAAAGCCGGCACGCACATCAACTGCATAGGCGCGGACGCCCCTGGCAAGCAAGAGATGGACCCGATGATCCTGAAGCGGGCGCGACTAATTATCGACGACTGGGAACAGGCCTCGCACTCCGGCGAGATCAATGTTCCGCTCGCGAAGGGCGAGCTTACGAGGGACGATGTCAACGCGGAGATTGGGCAGATCGTCGCCGGACTGAAGCCTGGCAGGGAGAACGACGAGCAGACAACAGTATTCTGTTCGACAGGCCTGGCCATCCAAGATGCCCTAACTGCGAAGATCGCGTACGATACCGCGATAGCTCAGAAAGTCGGCAGGTACATGCAGATCGTCCTGTGATCGCGCACCCGAAACCCCTTCCGTCATGTGTCTTTCCATAGCTAAGAACCCTAGCTCGGCGCATGCCGATGTTCCGGCGGAAAAGTACCTTATAGAACATCGGGCGCTAGTAATGCAGCCTCGGATGTGGGTCCGAGGTTGATGGAGGAAGACAGATGTTATACATCTGGACAGCGAAACTAAAGGAGGGAAAAGAGAAGGAGTACAAAGCTTGGTCAATGAAGAACATGGCAGAATATAGAAAAAGAGCCCCGGCAGGGTGGAAACTAGTGGGCGCTTACGGCACGACGATGGCCTTAGCCAAGTTCGATGTCGCATGGATCTGGCAGTTCCGGAGATGGAAGGATGTCGATACATTCTTCGACTTAGAGGACAAGATCTTGGACAGGCTAATGGATGAGGAGAGCAAGTTCCTGTTGCCGGGAACTACGAGAGGCGTCGTGATACGCGAGATGGAAGACTGGCTCATGCCGATCACGAAACCAAAGAAGTAACCAGGACGCACAGGCAATTCCAGTGAATAACGAAACCCCTTACGGTTTTTCTCATAAGCCGATCCTTCAGGCTGTAACACCCTTTTTGTATCACCCTCGGGATTCGGAAGTGATGATCTGCCTCGGCATCGAAGGGACCGCGCACACAATAGGCGTGGGGATAGTCGACCAGGACTGCAGAGTCCTGGTCAACCTGTCGAAGATGATTGACGGCTCCAAGGGAGGGATACATCCAAGGGAGGCTGCCAATCACCATGCGGAGAACGTCGTACCGCTCATGCACGAGGCGATCGCGAAGGCGGGGATCTCGTACGACGATATCGGGCTAGTTGCTTTCTCACAGGGTCCTGGTCTCGGGCCTTGCCTAAGGACTGCCGCCACAGCCGCTCGCTCGCTGGCACTCACGCTCGGGGTCGAACTGATCGGAGTCAACCACTGCGTCGCCCACCTGGAGATTGGCCGGAAGATCACGGGCTGCAAGGATCCGACGCTCCTGTACGCCTCTGGAGGGAACACACAGGTCATCGCGCATTCCGGTGGAAGGTACAGGGTCTTCGGTGAGACGCTCGACATCGGCATAGGCAACATGATCGACAAGTTCGGCAGAGAAGTTGGCCTGCCGTTTCCTTCGGGCCCTCACCTGGAGAGACTGGCGAGGGAGGGGAAGGAGCTGATAGATCTACCCTACAGCGTCAAGGGAATGGATGTGGCATTCTCTGGAATCCTGACGGCCGCAGTTCAGCTGCGGAGGCAAGGCAGGAGACTACAGGATTTGTGCTTCTCGCTCCAGGAGACTTGTTTCGCCATGCTCGTCGAGGTTACTGAGAGGGCGATGGCACATGTCGAGAAGGACGAGGTGCTCCTGGGCGGAGGCGTCGTGCAGAACAAGCGGTTGCAGGAAATGGTCCGGATCATGGCCGAGGAGCGAGGAGCCAAGATGTTCGTTCCTCCGGGTTCATTGTGTGTGGACAACGGGGCGATGATAGCGTGGACCGGAGTCGTGATGCATGGTGCTGGTCTCAGGACCAAGCTCGAGGACAGCGCTGTGCGCCAGAGGTTCAGGACCGATGAGGTAGACCTGCCCTGGATGAAGGACTCATTCTAAGGCATGATATCCGATGGCTCGATGAAGTACAGGGAGAACTGTCTGTCGCCAGCTATCTCCTTGGCCTGCTTCTCAACCTGCCTCTTCGAGTTGCCAGTGGAGACAACCTTCTGATCAAGAACTGCGATCCACTGGTTGGGGTAATCCGAGATGAGATCGATGTAGTTCTCCTTCAGCCACAGGTCGTTCCTGATATCTTCCTGGCTCTCTTCCTCGTCTTTGTTGTCCGTCGACACCTGTTCCACCACGTGACCCCGAACACGCGCCAGGGATTCAATAACATTCCCCCTAATCGGCCACAGCCTATCTGAGCTGGAGCCCAACCGTCTCGTCGACCGCCGTCAGGAACTCCTTCTCTTTGCCTTCGTCGATGGTAGCTCCCGCAGCGACCGCGTGGCCTCCGCCAATTCCTCCGAACTTCTCGGCTGCCTTCTTCAGCGCGGCCGAGAGGTCGAGGCCCTTTGAGACAAGGTACTTCGTCCCGCGGCTCGAAACCTTGACGCTCCCCTTGACCCTGGATAGTGCAAGCGTAGGCTTCGACTGATCAAGTATGTACTGCATCGCGAGCCCGCATTGCGCTCCGGCCAGTGAAGGCTCAGAGGCTTCGAAGTACTGAATGTGGTTCTTGTGGCTGACCCCGCCCGTCTCTATCTCCGTCAGCCTGTTGAGCAACTTGTTGTTGTACTCTCTCCTCAACTCGGACGCGCGTGCAAGGGCTTCGGTATCCCCCATGCACATGGCGATCCCAAGGCCCTCGTGGTTCATCCGTCCACAGGCATTGAGAAGGTCCGCGAGGTCGAAGGCTGTGAGATTCATCGACGGAATCCAGTGTATATCGCTCACTAGCTCCTCGACAGTCTCCGGCCTGCATCCCTGACCCATCAGCCTGAGCGAGAGCATCGATGTGAGCTTCCTCCTGTGGACATCGTCCAGGGAGCCCATCGGGTGGTCCGGGTTGAGCCTCATCGACTCTAGGAATGCCAGCACGTTGTCCTTCCGCCCCGAAAGGCCAACGAAGTAAGGATCTGCGGAGTCTGCGATGGCGTCCGCAATAGTGGTTCCCTTCAGGTTGAGACCCCTCTGGACCTCAATGAACCTCTTCTCCCGGGCGTAGTCCAGGATTTGCTGGTTCACGGATTTCATGCCGCCCATGTGCTGCCTGTCCCCAATGATGCCCGCTATCGCAATGGGAGAAAGGTCCCAGTTGCATGGGTCCATCATGATCGCCATCAGGAACGAAACGCTCGATGCGCATGCCTCAGTCATGCCGTCCATCCCGAAGAAGTGCGGATTGGCCTGGACTATCTTCTTGGACTTCCGGATCGGCTTGTGGTGGTCGAGCGCGGCCACCTTGGCCTCCAAGATCTCGAGCCCGTCAATCTGGCCCGAACCCATATCAAGGAACAGGATCGCCTCGTTCCCCTCCTTCGCGAGGCTCTCAAGGATCTCCTTGTCCAGGCTCTTGCTGATAGTCAGGTGGAACTGCTTCTTTCCGCGGGAAAGGGCTCCGACGACGATGGCTGCAGCCGCGAGCCCGTCGGCGTCATAGTGCGAAACGACTCTGAGGAAGCTGGCTGAGTTCACGACTTTGACAGCGTGCTTCAGGCTGTCAGAGAACTCGTCCGGGAGGGCTATGCTCCCGTTCATAGAATCATCACTCTACTTGCAGCGCGGCCGTGTCGAGAGCGTAGTTCCAGGACTCCGGTATGATGCCCTCTCGCTTGTAGTACTTTACTAGCCGCCTGATCTTGGATTCCAACAGATGCCTGCCCCTGAGATTGTGAAGGTCCTTCGGGTTCTTGGAGACATGCGAGGTCATCGAGACCGCGCGCTTCATGAGCGCCTGCAAGTCCTCGGGGAGCTCCGACTTGATGTTCTTCTCCGTAAGGATCTCCTTGACGCTCTTGCCAGTCGCGAGCCGCACATTTGGTATCGCATGCTGGTCCCTCAGAACAAGTCCTATCTTGGCCATCGACATGCCCTCGCCTGACAGCTTCGCTACGAGGTCCTTGACTTCGTCCGCAGATGACTGCACCCATTTAGGGTTCTCTGTCAACAGCGGCTTCTTGGACCCCGACGAGCCCTTCCTGCTTGAATGCATCCTTGACATTGTCCATCTGACTCCGTCTGATTTCCTATTGTGGCGAGGCAGGGGCGACTATATTCTTCCCCCTTTTAAAGGTTTCCACGATGATTCTTGCCTGAGCCAGCATCGTCTCGTACTCCACAAGCGGGAACGAGAGTTGGCCAGGCAAGGAGTCGAACTCCTTGACCTCCTTGATATTGTGCTCTGACGGACCTCTCGCGACCCGACCGTTTACGAGCGCCACGAACACCCTTCCACCCTTCCGGTCGATCCTCAGCTGGCCGATGATGTCGATGCTCATCCCGGTCTCCTCGAAGAATTCCCTGACAGCTGCTTGCTCGTGCGTTTCATGCGGGAGGAGTCGACCTCCGGGCATCTCCCACGAGCGATCTCTGTGACGGACCATGACGAACTTGCCCCCATCAAAGGCAATGACGTAGGCGAATCTCTCCAAGCTCAGGCCTCCACGATGAAGCACGCATGATCCTTCGAATAGCGTTCGAGGTCGATGACGGCTCTGACCGTAAGATTCTTCGCTACTAGGGCACGCCTTGCTTCAGAGAATATGTCCTTCGGAGATCTGTTCACATTGATGCTCCTCGACTTGAGCATCAGGACTCCGTGGCCCGCGTCAAAAGCGGCCATGTTCCGGACGAAGATGTCCACTTGGTTCCGCTGCGCGATATCCTGGTACACGAGCTCGATCCCTTCGATCATGTGTGCGTACTCCTCCGGCCGGTTGGCATCCTCGAGGATAGGGATCATGTTCCTCCTCGTCTCGCACACCTTGACTAGATCACGGAAGGAGCGTTCGGAAATCTCGATGCAGTGGACCATCCCGTTGACCACGATATCGGATATGTGCGACGCGGTAGTGCCAGAGGCGGCCCCGAGGTACAGGACCTTAGTACTCTGATCCATCCCGAAGCCATTTCCGCCCAGCATGATCGAAGCAGCAAGCTTCGAGCGACTTGGGTTCCAGATCCGGTACTCGACGCCTTCGACCGAGATCAGTCTCTCGCCGTAGACTGTCTTTCCAGGAGTGGCATTGACCGTGAGAAGATGCTCCCCGTCGGTGAAGACCCCTGGGATATCTCCCGTCAAAGACAGCAACCGGCTCATTCGTCCGGCGAACGGAGTCCCGGCTAAAGAATTATACGATATACACGGATGCTAGACCGTGGCCGATGAGGATCTGGAGAAACAGATCAAGGAGCTAGCCGAGAAGATGGACTCCTTGGAGAACTCGATGTCCAAGGTGACCGCTCCTTATTCGCAGCTCCTGGACTACATTGAGCGGTTCCAGAAGATCTCCTCGAGCTACTTCAAAATGCTTGGGCTGTACCAGCGGTTCGGGGCCATATCTCCAGACCTGCTGATCCCCGGAATCAAGGACCCGATCTCGAGGGACATAGTCAAGGTACTTTTCGAGCGGGATGGGCAGAACATATCGCAGATAACGGACAAACTCAAGGACATGCGAGGGACAGCCTCGCGCAGGATCGTTCGTGAGCGTCTCAAGTTGTTGGAAGAGAAAGGCGTCCTGAAGGGCAGGGGTTCCCCCCGGTCCAAGGAGTACTGGCTCACTCAGGAGTACATTGATAAGTGGTACGACCTGCTGGGACTTGGAATAACGAAGGGCGGGAACCCCGAGAACAAGACATCAGAATGAGCGCCTGTCGGTCACTTTTGCTCACTTCGCTTATCTACGTGGACGGCGCATAGAGCAACCACAGGTGAAACAAATGATGGTCGATGACCACGAGATGGATGTCGAGCAGCTGAAGGAGGTCATGTCCGTAATATCGACGGAGATACCAAAGCTGCTCGATGCGGTGAACAAGCAGCTGAGCAACCCCGAGAACGCCCGGAAGATGGGTGAGGTAGTCGCCCTGTTCTACAAGCAGATGGTAGAATCAGGCATGGGTCAGAAGGAAGCATTTGCGCTTACCGAGAAATTCATGTCGAGCTTCAGCCTCGGGAGCATGATCGGCCAGGTCTTCTCGCACGGGAAGACCAAGGACGACATCGACGAGATGGTCGAGGAGCGCATCAAGGAACGCATCAGGAAGAAGCTAGATGACGACTGATCAACAAGCGTCCAACATGCCCAAGATAGTGGCCACCGTCATGTGGACCGCGCCTGGGCTGGTCATCAAGACCGGCTTCGCCTACCTGAGGATGCGCAGAGACCTCCGGAAGAGCGCACAGATCTTCTACGACGGCATGATAGATGCGGGTATGCCGCTAGATCAGGCGGCGCGGCTCAGGGAGAAGTATGAAAACGACCTGAGTACCCGCGGGTTTGTGAAATCCCTCGGCATCACGCTGCCGGGGGGCTCTTCATCCCATTCGGGAAAGTAATATACCCCACTCTCTCAATACTTCTGGCGTGAAAGCGGAACTGACAGGCATCGCGAACGAGGTCTACAGCGCTTACAAGGAGCTACCGAAGGACTTCGATGGGCATGTCCTTGTGGGCAAGGGGGCAAGCGGCTCCGCTACCTCCAAGATAGATAAATTCGCCGAAGATGCGATCCTCGGGTACCTTGACAGCGAAGACATTAAGCTCAACGTGCTGAGCGAAGAGGCGGGCACGATTGACCGGGGCGCGAAGCTGACCTTGGTTGTCGACCCGATCGACGGTACTCTGAACTGCACGCGCGGGATACCGTTCTTCTCGGTGTCTTTGGCAGTCTGCAGCAAGAGCATGTCTGACTGCTCTTCCGCGCTCGTGAGGAACCTCTCATCGGGCGACACCTACTTCGCCAGAAGAGGTGGGGGAGCAGAGCTGAATGGCCATCGGATAGGCGTGTCCAAGTACAACAGGGACGACGCGGTCTTCATCATGTTCGACGGAGTCGACGTGGCACCCGAGACGCAGCGCGTGAAGCAGCATGCGAGCAGAGTGAGGACCATGGGCTGCGCGTCCCTTGAGATGTGCCTGGTCGCTCAGGGTTCCGTTCAGGCACACTACATGAACTGCACGAACTTCAATAGGATGATCAGGATAATCGATATCGCCGCTTCGTGTCTGATACTCCGGGAAGCGGGTGGCGAAGTCGTCGACATGGACGGCAACAAGCTCGAGATGGACCTTGACCTCAAGGACAGAAAGAACTTCCTGGCGTATGGCGACCCGAGAATCAAGGAGATGGTATTACGAAAATAGGGATAACGGGCACACCTGAGTTGAAGAGCTTCCGACAAGTCGCGAAGAAGGTCCTCGTGGCGCTCAAGGGCGTCGACTATGTTGTGGAAGCAAGAACTGCAGAAGCGCTTGGAATCAAGGACGGGGTGCCTCTCGCGAAGATCAAAGCTGATTGTCTCATCACGATAGGAGGAGACGGAACTATTCTGAGGACGCTCCAAGGGAACGACTCCCCCGTGATGGGGGTGAACGCGGGCGTCCTTGGCTTCCTCACCGAGATCCAGGCGGACGAGATCAGACAGTCCGTGAAGAGACTGCTGGCCGAGGATTATCACATCGATGAGCGGCTCAAGCTCAAAACCACAATGAATGGCCGGAGGCTCGAGGACGCAACCAATGAGGCGGTCATACACACGGCTCACATCGCGAAGATGAGGGACTTCAGCATATCGATTGACGGGACACCGGCAACGGAAGTCCGGGCGGACGGCATAATCATCGCGACACCCACTGGTTCGACGTCATATGCCATGAGCGTGGGTTCGTCGATCATCGACCCGCGGGTCGAAGCGCTGGTGATCGCCCCCATCGCGCCATTCAGACTAGCTGCAAGACCGCTCGTTGTCGCCGCCAAGAGCAAGATACAGGTCACCCTGAAGAACCCGCGAGAGTGCACTATGGTGATAGACGGCCAGTGCGAGTTCAAGATCAGGGGTGACGAGAACCTGATGTTCACGGCCTCTGAGAAGACCGCTAAGTTCGTCAGCTTCAAGGACGACTTCTACAGGAACCTCGAGGAGAAACTCATTGCATCTGCCCCATTCGCGGCGCACAGACACTGATCGGAGATCGATGGTCAGATGGTCGATACAAGGATGGCCTATCCGAAGCACTGGTTCGTTCTCGTGACCGTCGTCCTCGAATCGATCCTGACGTATCTATTCCTAGCAGCACTACTCGACCCGAACAGCATCCTCAGGGAATTCTGGCTCGCCATCTGTCCGTTGATCGGGGCCGTCATATTCATGCTGGAGGTCCCTCCGATCTTCACCGCCCATTCATTGACATCCACGGGGCTCAGGCTTAGAATGGGGCTGTTGGTGAACGAAGAGATCCCTTTCGACGCCATCAGGGAGGTGAAGGAGACGTCTACCGCGAGAGGCGGACTGAGGATAGGAATCGGGGTCAAGTACATCCCGACGACTAGACAGCTGTTCGTGACCTCGGCCTTCAGCAACCTCATATCCGTTCAGCTCGAGAACGCAGTGTCAATCGGAAGGTTGCGGAGGCACCGGGTGGAAGAGGTCATCATCAACGTCAACTTCCCGAGGGGGTTCTTGGATTCACTGGAGCCCATGATCAATCGTCCAGGAGAAGGATGAGGAATGTCGCTCTTCAGACTCTTCAAGGACGACAGGGCGAACGTGGACAGCATCAAGAAGAATACGCTGAAGATGATACTCGAGGCGTCCAAATCGACCTATCCCGAGGAGTTCGGGGCGATATTGAGAGCAACGAAAGGAGTCATCAACGAGCTCATCCTGCTGCCGGGCACGATACAGGGGGAGCGCTCCGCATTGTTCAAGCTCCACATGCTCCCAATCGATTTCACGGTCGTCGGAACGGTCCACTCGCACCCCTCGGGCGCGTGCTATCCCTCCGATGCAGATCTCGACCTTTTCCGGAGGTACGGTTGGGTGCACATCATTGTGTGCAGGCCTTACAGTATGAGCAGCTGGGCCGCCTACGATGCATCGGGAGAGCAGAGAGAACTCAAAGTGGTAGATTGAACCGGCTCGTGAACCTGATTCCGATTGGAATCCGTCCGCAGCCCGAGGGGCCCGAATCAGCTGCCTTTGCTCACGGGTTGCCCACTGCCAGCCAGTATGCCTCCAGGAAGCCAAGCCAGAACTCGTTCGGCATTACATACTCGTAGTAGTATGCCGGAACGTCGGCCTCGTGCATCGCGAATCGGACGCCTAGCCCATGAACGCTGTCAGATAGAGGCTTCAGGACCTGTAGCGCGATGACCGTGTCATCGAAATCCTCAAGAACCGCTGCGCAAGCTGCCTTGATCTCTTTCGATGAGGCGAGGGTTCTGCTGAGAGAAGCCACAAAGTCCCTCAAGTCCATCACATCTATCGCGTTCGCGCCGTAAGAGAAAGCTGCGGCGCCTCTCGCTTTCGAGATGGCGCCCGAGTACAGGTTCATGTCCTTCACCAACAGCCTGCTGAGCTCCTCAAGAGAGTCTGCTAGCTCCTTGACCATCGCCAGGTCAATAGCAGCGTGGTCGTTGATCGCCTCGCCCATATGCGGCGGTTGGCTCAGGAGGCTCTCGACCTCGTCTATGAACATGATTGCACACTCACGCGGGGTCATTGATGGATCCGCCACAAGCCTTCCAAGGGTCTGATCGTAGGGGTAGCCTCTCCACCCGGTGTAGGTCTGGCTCGCCAGCAGGTAGTCGCAATCGAGCCCAGCCATGGCGTACTCATATGCCACTTCGATCTGTCCCACGAGGCACTCGTCAGCGCCCATCACATCAACCCTGTATCCGTCCAGCGCCTGGAGGACCTCGTGGTGCGTCAGGGCGTCAGGGACTCCCTCTGCAGGACCGTTGTCGTCCCACGCTATGATGTTCGGACTACCGTGGTTCCAGAACATTAGAACCGTGTGGTCTGCCGGTGTTGCTTTGTATGTGTACTGTACGAAGCTCCTAAGGGTGGCCGGGTCACCCATATTCACTTCTACGTCATTGAAGACGAAATCTGTCATCTCGACCATCTCGCCCTTCTTGACCATGAATAGGTTGGCGGGGCCATACCATCTGTCGACGAACACATAGCATGCGACCTCGTCGGTCGATCCGACGGACATCAGCTCTTCGAAATCGTCTTCGACAACCGAGACATGTTGCTGCCCAGTATAGACGTCAAGATTGTTGTCCGCCACCAGATAGATCAGATATCTCCACTGCGTGTGCGCCGGAGGCGCCGCATTCACGCTCGGAGCGATGAACGCCCCTGCAAGGACTGCGATCACCAACAGACCCACAATAAGACCCTTCGGTATCATGTCTCCAACCTCCCCCCTAGCGAATACTGACTAAGGTCGCCCCTGAATGGATTGCGGATTATTTGAGCGTGCCGAGTAACTAGGTCTTGAGCGCTTCGACCTCGCACTCAATCTGGATCAATACAGGGTCGAGCAAATCGAAGTGGTGCACCCATCGAAGGGTCACGTGCGCCCCTGCGGCACATGGAGATGCCTCGACCGTGAAGGTCTCGCTTGAGTAGCCCGTCCAAACGGTGATGTGGACAAGGGGGGTCCCACCTTTGGTCCCGATGTTTGTGATATTGCCCGTGATCGTCACATTGCCAGGGCCGTCCACACCTGACGGGACACCAGGGTCCATCTGAGTCTGGTAGCGCACGATGACCGTGAACTCAGGCCCTCCCCCGATCAGGCTCGGTCCGAATACGAAGACCAATGCAGCGACGACCGCCACCGCTGAAACAAACAATATGAGAGGCCAGTCCTTTTTCTTCCCCTTGGCCTTCCTTTCCACGTTGTTTCCTCGCAGAGTCCGTGCTCACCATCCCTGATGGCGTACTGGCTAGTAACCCTTACGGCGAGTGACTACGAAAGTGGGGACACGATACTGCGCTTGTGACCGACGTAGTTGCGCTGGTCCATCTCCCCTTCAAGGCGTGAACATGCATCGCGCTGAATACGGTTTCTGCAAATCAAACACAATCTAGCTAGAATATTCTGCTCCTGGCTGCGACCGTCCCTCTAACGACTGCACCCATGCCAATCATCGTTCCCTCCCCGATGATCGAGCCCGCATCTATGCTCGCATTTATCCCGGTCTTCACGTCGTCTCCCATGATGACCCCTAGTTTCCTACGGCCGGACCCGGTCCTCTTACCATCCACGATGACTTGGACCTCTTTCCCATCCAGCCGGAGGTTTGCGACCTTCGTGCCCGCCCCGAGGTTGCACCTCTCCCCGATGACGCTGTCGCCCACGTAGGTGAGATGCGGGATGTTCGTGTTGCTCATCACTATCGAATTCTTGATCTCAACTGCGGCTCCAACCTTGCAGTGGTCTCCAATCGACGTGCTAGGCCTGAGGTAGGTGTTCGGGCCGATCTCGCAATCATCTCCTACTGTTGCGGGGCCGACAACATAGCTACCCGGAAGGATTCTGGAATTCTTGCCCACATGGATGTCGCCAATGACCGTGGCGCGCTCGGAGACCTCTCCCTTCACCTCCGTCTTGAGATCCTCCATCAATATTCTGTTCGCCTCGATGAGGTCCCATGGCCGGGCGACATCGATCCATTCGCCTTTCAGAAGATGCGTGAACAGATGCGTCTTCTTCATCAGCGTCTTGAAGGAATCGGTTAGCTCATATTCGCCCCGAGGAGATTTCTTGGTCTCCGAAATGGCCTCGAATATGTCTGGCTCCAGCATGTACGCGCCAGCGTTGATCGTGTTGCTCTCGGGCACGTCGGGCTTCTCAACGATGTCCTTGACCACGCCGTCCTCGGCGATAATGACGCCATATCGCTTCGGGTCTTCCACGGTCGTCAAGGCCATCACATTTCCCTTGACCTTACGATGGTGCTCGACAAGTCCTTTGACGCTCTCCTTTGTCAGCACAACATCGCCGTAGAGGCACAGGAAAGAAGAATCGATCTTGTCTCTGACCATGCCTACGGCATGGGCGGTTCCCAGGCGCTCCTTCTGTTCCACGTACTCTATCCTGACCCCGAACTCCTTTCCGTCCCCGAAATGCTCCCTTATGCGCTGCGCTCTCCATCCGACCAGGAGTATCAGGTCCCTGATGCCGGCTTCCTTCATCGCCTCGATATTGTGCTCGAGGAAGGGTTTGCCCGCAACTGGCAACAGTGGTTTAGGAATGTTGGCAGTGAGTGGGCGCATCCGCAGACCTTCGCCCGCCGCGAGTATGTACCCCTTCATTTCACACACTCCCTGACGGCCTTCGATATGATGGCCATGATGTCCGAAGCGAGCGCGTCTGATCTCGCCTCAGCAAGGAACCGGATCCTCGGCTCAGTGCCGGAGGGCCTGATGAGCGCCCAGCCTTCCTTGAACTGGAGTCTGTGCCCGTCCATTGTGAGCATTGACTCGCACTCTATGCCCTTCAGTTCCCTCTCGATCCCGTGCAGTATCTTCTCCCGGTTCTTCGGGTCGAACTCGACATGGTCCCTAAGGATGGGGTAGCACGGTATGGCCTTCCTCAGCTCTGAGAGCTTCTTCTCTTCCACGAGTTCCACAAGCCTCGCAGCGGCGAGGACTCCATCAGGGCAGTATGTCTGATCGGGGAAGATCCAAGTCCCCGAGGGCTCTCCCCCAAAATCCGCCTTGCTCCGTTTGACCGCTTCGCTCACGAAGACATCTCCGACCCGGGTCCTAATGATCTCAGCATCAACATAATCGTCGATGGCCATCGATGCGTCCACGGTGACCACGATCTTCTTCTTGCCATATCTCTTAGCGAACAGTGCTAGGAGCTGGTCGCCCCCTACGAACCGTCCCTTCTCATCGATCGCCATCATTCTGTCGGCGTCTCCGTCGTGAGCTATTCCGAGATCGGCCTTCATCGATACGACTGCCTTCATCACGTCCTGGAGGTTCTCTTCCGTCGGTTCGGGAGGTCTTCCTGGAAAATGCCCGTCCGGGTTTGAATTGATGGTGATGACTTTGCAGCCCATCTTCTGCAATAGCAAAGGAGTGATGTTTGAAGCAGGCCCGTTCGCGCAGTCGACGACGACCTTGAGAGTGGACTTCCCGACACCTGCGAGGATGCGCATGATGTGACACCGGACGGCGTCCTGGAGCACGTGACTCGTGCCCACCTTGTCCCAGGGCTGGAGCTTGAACTTCTTTGATTCCAACTGGCTCTCGATGGCCTCTGTCTGCCGAACTCCGAACCCTGAACCATCAGGGTTCAATAGCTTGATCCCCTCATACTCTGGTGGGTTGTGGCTCGCAGTGACCATGACACCACCGCCGAGCGCCCTGGAAGCTTCTGCGAGGGTAGGCGTTGTCACAAGGCCTGCGTGGAACACCTCGCAACCGGCAGCCATCAGACCGCTCGATACTGCGGCTTCAATCATCGGTCCCGCAGTCCTCGAGTCCGTGCCAACGGCTGCGGATTTCATCTTTGACCCGACCGCCATTCCTATCATTGCGGCGAGTTCGGGGGTGAAATCCTTGTTGATGACTCCCCGAACACCAGACGACCCGAAAAGCGACATCTGATGAAGCCTCTCCAATCTGAATACAGTACTCAGTTATATTACATATGTGTGGGCAGAACGGCAGTCTGAGTCCGTTGCCAGGAACAAAAAGAGAAAGAGGAAGTGGTTTTCCCAATGATGCCCAATCTCAGGTCGCGCTCAGGACCGCTGTGCCGTCGACGATGGCCTGATCGACCTCTAAGGTGGTCACGACGAGCTTCGAGTACAGAACATCCAACTTAGACTCGAGCTGGGAGATCTCCCAAGAATAGTCCGCACCCGCGCTTCCGATCTTCTCCTCGATCGAACTGTGGACCTGATGTACGTTCGTGACCCACGGGAGATATCCTTCTGCCCAGTTCAGATACTCGGTCCCGTTGAATGTCCACAAGCAGTCAAGATACACTGGATAGCTCACGTGCTCCCCCCAATCCATTGTGGCGACATTCTCAAGCGACATGAGGGCGGACTCTCCGTCCCCCGCCTCCAAGGCAAAGATGGCGTCCATCAGCTGTCCCATGTCGTTCGTATAAGTGTCGAACTTGGAGACAGTGCACCAGCCAGGAAGCGGGTTCTCGAGGCCGATGTCCTGATCCCAAATGTGCGGGTTGACAGTCTTGACGGCCAAGTGCAGCTTTGCGTTGATAGCGGTGATTTTCGCTTTCGACGGGCGCTTGAGGCTGTCAATGTACTTGTCTAGCGCAATGGCTGACGCATCGAACTCATCGAGCTGCGAGACCAGGTTTGCGATATCAGCGTCTGGTACTCTCGCGAGCAGAAGATCCAACGCCTCCCTGACGTTCTTGCTAATCTCTGTCAGCTCGTAGGGCAGGAGCGCGTTCTCGCTCATCCTGAGAGCCCCCACGGCCCTGTACACCATATCTGCCATCAGGTACTCTGGATCAATCACCCTGTCGACTGTCGAGATGTCCATGTGGTAGTAGAATTCCCCATGGAGGCCCGTGAGATCTATGTTGTATATGCTGCACGTCGGCACGCCTGCGGCGTAGAACGACCAGCTGTCGAAAGAGGACACCGGCGTGAATATGAAGGGCAGCATGAGCGAGCTGATCCCAGTGTCCCTGAACAGCTTCGTCAGGAACCCGCCCATCTCGGGTGTGGTCTCGACGAACATCACGGCTGCCGGAATCCCCACATAGTCGGATACGAAGCTCATCACTATCCTGTCCGCCCATTCGGGGTGCAGCTCCGTCATGAAGAAGTGCGTCCCGAGGGCCCAGTCCCAGAACGATTCCTGAGACCCGCCAGTCCCTGACTCGTGCCCGCTGCACGTCATGAACACTATGGTTCTCTTGGGCTGGATGCCTGAGTCTGTGATGGCTTTCGCGATTGCCATCTGCGATGCGATTGCCGCGTTGTTGTCGTTCGCCCCGCTCCACCAGTGGTCGTGGTGTGCCTCGAGCAGGACGTACTCGTCAGGGAACTCGCTTCCCCAGATGAACCCATACACGATGTAGGCATCCCTGTCCTCCGTGAACCGGTTGTCAGCAGAGAGTCTCACAGTCACGGGTCCTTGCGCAAGAAGGTCCTTGACATACAGCGCGTCGTTGACCGTGATGGAGAGCGTCGTGGCATTGTTGTGGGCGCAGTCCATATTGATGCCCGCCGGATCCCTGGCAGGATTCCAGATTATCGCTGCTAGAGCTCCATGGTATACAGCTTCGCGGACTGAGGGTCCCATGTACCACATGACCTCGTTCCTCTCGATCAATACGATCTTACCCTCAACACCTCCGGGAACTGCCTCATAGTCCTGCGTCCGTCCGTAGCCGACATCCACAAGCTCCGCCTCGATAGGTCCTCCGCCAGGCGTCGACCAGCTCATTCCATGGCTCCTGGTCGGTATCGCCTTGTGCTCCGGAGAGATGACCTCAAGCGAAGCGGACACCGGCTCCCAATTCACCAGCTTGAAGGACTCGATTGTCACGTCCTCCAGTCCGACAGACCTCATCTCGTTCGCGATGTAGTTCGAGGTTTCGTAGTCCTCGATGCTTCCCGGGATGACCTCTCCCACATACGGGTAGTCGAAGCTAGACAGTCTCCAGAGCAGGTCCATGGCATAGTCAAGGTCCAAAGTGCCTTTCAGCAGCTTCTCGTCCGCAGACAGAGGCGACGGCTTTCCCGCCTGCGCCGGAAAGGCCGCGAAGGCCATGCTGGCCACTAAGATGAAACATACCACAAGGACCAACAAGCTCCTTGTCCTTCTCCAGCTCCATTTGCCATCGGGCCTGCCCGCTAGCATTGAATCGCTGTCTCTATCGCATCCTCCCATTCTCTGATCCCCTTGCCGAGGCATGCAACGAAGCGCATACCTCGAGAGACGAGAGGAACGAGGGATTATAGCCCTGTCGAATTTGGCATTTCCTCATCGCAAGACTCCCTTAGGCAATATAAGGCATCTCGGAAGCGGTGCGATGCTAGGCGGTGACACCGAGGTGCTCGGAAGGCCGCCAACGAAATGCACAAATGGGAATCATAACATGAGCGCTTCGGACAGCTCGGACTCAACTCGTTAGAGCGTGACTATCTCCTCATGGACGGGCAGCTCGAAGTCGGGAAGCCTGTTGATGACATAGTCTGTCGGGAGATGCTCCGGGGCGACTATTCCCTTCCGCTTCACCTTGCCGGCGATCAGCAACTCGGCCCCTATCGCACCGCCCACGCCGACGAGGTAGCCGACCGCATTGGATCTGCAGAGCTCGTACGCCCTGTCGTGTGACATGATGATCCATTCCTTGAGCATCATCTTCTTCCCGTCCTTCTTACCGATCACCTCAGCGACGATGCACGAATATCCTTTAACCTTCCCGATGGTCTCGACCGGCCTTGGGATGAGCGCGGTGACGACGTCGATCGGCCTCACGCTCACGCCGTCCACATCTACGGGGTCGAAGCTGTGCATCCCCAGCTTCCGGAGCATGTTCGCGGCTGCGGCCAGGTTGTCGCTGACAGATATCTTGAAGTCCGCCTTCACGAGTCCCTTGATGAATTTCGGCATCAATCGAGTCTCCTCGTGGTTCGTGTTGTAGACAGGCAATGGGCCAACGGGTTCCGGGAAGTTGTACAGCTCTCTCTTGTGCAGGGGCGGAAGAAGTATGAACTCCCCGTGCCTGAATATCGGAGCGGGCGTGGTGACCTCCTCCATCATCTCGAGAGGAGACCAAGTGATCACGAAATCGCGCCCATCAATCTTGGATATCTCCCCGTCCCGGATGTACGCCTCGGTGGCGCTGTCAAGCTTCCCTATCGCGTGCTTCGCCATTATGTCCGATATCCCCGAGTCGCAGCCCATTGCGTGGATTGCTGTCAGACCAGCATCCTTGAACATCCTGTGTATCTTCGCGAAATCCCTGATGGATTCGTTTGACATGGAGAAGTCCAGGTAGTCCAGTCCCAACGAGACAGCGGACTCCATGACGCGGACATTCAACTCCCCCGGAAGAGCGAACACGACGAGGTCATTCCCGCGCAACAACCTCCTTAAGACTGGCTTGTCTCGCGCATCCACCTGCTGAACGGAGAACTTGTCGCTCCCAACCCGTTTCGCCATCCGCTCCGCGGCGTCCGGATCGATATCCGCCAGGACTATCTCGTCGACCTGCTCGTTAGGTTCGAGCAATTCCGCACAGACAAGCCCCGTGATACCGCAGCCAAGCTGGACCAACCTCAAGCGATCTCTCCCGCTGTCTCAGTAATGGCGTTGAACGTAGATATTGTTAGCCGAGACATTCCAGAGACGCTTGAAATACTGCGAGAATCCGTCACCGGTTGAAATACATCGAGTGCTCCGGCAGCTTCCCGAAAATCCTGAAGCCGAGTCTGCTGTAGAGCTTCACGCCATCGACCGTCGACAACACGACGACTATCTTGAAACCGAGGTCCCGTGCCTCGCGAAGAGCGGCTGCAATCACAGCGGACCCGACTCCCTTGTATCTTGCGGATTTGAGAGTGCCAACAGTCTGCAGGCCAGCCACATCGTCGCTCCAGTTCAGCATGCATGTTCCGACAGGCTCGTCACCGATTAGGCCGAGGTACATCCGTCGAGACATCTCCTTCCCGCTCTTCGGCCTGAGCTCCACGTTGTAACAGGGATTCGCCATCATCCAAGGGACAAGTTCCCTCGGCGATTCCCACGAGGACGCGAGACACTCGGTCCACTTCCTCGAGTCCGATGCGTTTCTCACTGTCCTCACGACGAGGCCTTGCGGTTCCAAGAAATCTCCCATAACCAATTCGAGGTCGATCGCCATCGCAGTGAGGTCGTAGTCATGAGGAAAGCCTTTTGCCTCGAGGCGCTTGCCCATGTCCCGCGGAGTGCACAGGAGGCCAGCATACCACAGCAAGGGGGACTGCCTCGCCTTGAAGTAGCTGATTACGGAATCGGTCGCGGCGTCAGCAGTGTCTTCATCGAAACTGGTTCTGAGCACGACATTGAAAATCTCCTGTTGTATGCCAGTGTATGCAAAGGTGGCCCCGCTCTCCTCTCGAAACTCGGCGTTATTCGAGTCGCACGCAGCCCTCCAGTAGTCGATGAAGTTGATCTCGCACAGCCTGACGATATCATCCGGCGATAGTTCGGCAAGGGATTTCTCGCGTGTTGACAAGAGTCTCAGGAACCCGTACGCGAACGTTGTCTATGACCCTTTCGAGAGAGCTGGCTTTCACGACTGCGAGAGACATAGACTGCCTGGCAGAGGGCGAAAACAGAGCCAGCGCATCTGGACGTTCGGTCATTCTGCGTCAATAGACGAATAGCCAGATGTCTCCGAGAACGTAGCCAGCATACACAAATCATTAAATACCAGCCAATAAGATACATCTGCTGGCCTATGTCTGGATGGCATGGCCAGAGCACAGTCGGAGGGATGAAAAAAATGGTCATGGAACCAATAAGCGTTGAGAAGGCAATGGAGATTGCCAAGAAGAAGGGCATCAAGCCGGGCCGCGTCAAGGGCACGAACGGGATTCAGTTCACGAAGGGCAGGAACTCGCGCCTCGAGATCATCGACTGGGACGAGTTCAAGACGACCCTCTCGAAGAGAAGGCTAGCGGTCTACGAGAGCGGCGGCTGGATGAAGATAATGAAGAAGTGAGAAATCACTTCTTCCCAAACCATTAGTCCAAAACCCTTCTTCTGATACATTTTTCGAATCATATTCTGATGCGACAGAGTGTGCCAACGTCTGGGATCTCAAGGAAACGCATGCTCCCCCCTCCCTCGAGCAACAGAAAGTGATTAATCACTCCAAACCGTTCAGGGGGACAGTCTCAAGCGGTGGTACTATCCGCGGGGGGAGCGGGGCATGAGATCGACCAAAGTCTATTCTTTAGCGGTTTGCATGTTGATGGTTTTCATCGTTCTGGAAAGCTCTGGAACAGTGTCTCCGGAAACGCCCGCGCCTTGGGTCGTTACGGGCACGGAATCACGTGAGAATGAGTTCCTGCAGGTTTTCAACGACATTATTGTAGAGAGCGGGGGGGTTCTGACCATCACCAGCTGTCAGCTGGAAATGGTCGACCCGGGCAACTCTGTAGGAATTGATATTGAAGTCAAACAAGGTGGGACCCTCAATATCATCGGCTGCGATTTGTATGGCAATCTGGACGCGCTCTATGGCCAGACATACTATGATTTCGTGGTCAACGGAAGATTGACTGCATCCGAGTCAACGTTTGCGAATATCGGAGGCGTTGGCCCTGTTGGCGGGCTGCAGATCTATTCGAGTGACGTGACCCTGTATGCATGCCTGATGAGAGATTCACCATCTTCAGGGGTGTACGTCAAGAATGCTGCGCCGTCCCTCGAGGAGGTCATTACTCTCAATACAGTCTATGGGTATTACTTCGACGGAGACGTCCAGAACACAGCGCTTTCTACTTTCGCAGACGGTGACACTCAGGAGAGGAGGACACTCATTGGTGCCAGTTCATCCAGCGACATATCACTGTCGCTGCCAAGTGGCGCGCGGATTTCAAGTGCTGAGATTAGGCTGCAAGGCTCGTTCCATCAACCCACAGTGGCCGCAGGATCGCCATACTCAGGCGGATTTGCCAAGGGGATGGGGATAGACGCGGGTTGGTGGTTCAGATATTGGGACCCCGGGCAGTGGGAAAGGGGCATATATGCGGCAGACGACACCAAAGGACTGCTTCTGATGTATGACCTCACCAATCCGTATGTGCTGGTTCCAATCACCATGCCAAACCAAAACCTCGGTTATGATCTCACCAACCCAGTCGATGCCACGTCTGATGGATCATATGCATACGTCATCGATGGGGCACACGTTGACAAGTTCACCGCGCGCCCAGACGGAGGGGGTAGCTACATTGAGACCTACAGCTACGGACTCAAGTCACCGCAGGCACTGGATTTCGGAGAGGGGCAGGTCTACGTTGCTGACGGAGTGAACAAAGTCAAGGCCCTCTACACTGGGACGACTATATCTACCAACATCGCCAAGGCGATGGATATCGCGGTACATGACGGGCGCATATACGTCGTCGATAGCAATACACACATCGATGTGCTGACCACGGATGGGACCCACCTCTTCACGATCTCTGACTCTATGACCAAACCCATCAGTATTGATGTCGAAGACATGATATACGTCATAGATGACACAAGAACAACGGACGAACTGGTTGTCTTCGGCCTAGACGGTTCGTTCGTGTGTAGGACGAGTGCTAGCCTGTCTGGACCGAAGGGCGTCACTGTGGACGATGGAGGCCATGTCTTCGTCCAGGACGCGACAACTCACATGGATGTCTTCGACAAGGGATTTCCGCTCAATCCGAAGATAGATATCGGCTCAGATGGTGATTTCGAGTGGACCTACAATGGATTCTTCTCAACTTCGGTTGTGCTCAACGGAGACAACTCGGCGATTGTAGAGGAATTGCAGTCATGCATTGATGAGAGCTCAACCAGCACTGCTAACATACCGATCACGATTCAGTGTGACGCCACTGGCGAATTTACGATTTCGGATGTGCTGATAACGTACTCCATGAACACTGATGTCCAGTCCTGCTTAGCGTTCAACAACGTATATGGCATGATGTTCGAGGACTCGTCAAGTGTGAGATGCAGCGACATCCGGGTGCGCCACAATACTCAGGGCATCCACCTTGTTAATTCTGGCCCGACAATCCAAGACTCATCTATTGAGTTCAACACGAATTACGACATGTATCTAGAAGACGCCGTATACCCCACGCTTGTCAATGTTATCTACGATGGTCAGAAGGTGTATCTTCCAACAACTGCTGACTCCGATGGAGACGGCCTCCAGGATGCCGTTGAGGTATTCAAGACGAAGACAAATCCCGCCCTCAGCGACACAGACGGTGATGGATTCGCTGATGGGCTGGAGGTATCCGCCGGGGCCGACCCACTGAGTCCTACGGACATGGGTCCAGACGATGACTGCGACCTGTTGGGGATTCTCATGGAGATTCAGTTGGGAACGAGCCCCACAGATTCCGATACTGATGGAGATGGGATCTCGGACGGCGTCGAACACTATTTCCTCGCCTCAAATCCTCTTGACTTCGACACGGATGGCGACGGTCTCGGAGACGGGATAGAGAAATCTTTCGGCCTGGATGTCAATCTTCCAGATAGCGATAGCGACGGCGTCCAGGACGGGACGGAGATAGCTTGGAGCTCTGATTCGGACGGCGATGGGAAGATCAATGCTCTGGACAGTGATTCTGATGGTGACACTTTACTGGACGGAGCGGAGATCACACTCGGAACGGATCCTCTCGTCCTCGATACCGACAATGACTTGTTGAACGACAGCGCGGAGAAAGGGTTCTGGGACAGCCTTGGCGGCTTGAGCTTGGTCGACTCTGACAACGATGGATTTCCGAATGTCCGTGACATCGATTCCGACAACGACTGCCTCCGAGATGGCCAGGAATCAAGACTATGGTGGACAGCTGACTCGGACTCAGACTTGATACCCAACGTACTTGATGGCGACAGTGACGACGACGGAATCTCTGATGGTGAAGAGGTACTAGGAGAGCAGATCGGTGGCACGATATCCATTGAAGGTGCTGATTGGGCGGGCGTTGAGAATCGAGATGGTATGGCCAAGTGGACCTACGACCCGATTGCCGGGAGCGCCGTAGTGTCAGAGTCGATTGACGAGATCTACCTATCAGTGGGGACGTGGACTGACGGAACCCAGGCCAGCTCGACGCAATCCTTCATCGCTTTCGACACGACGCGACTTCCGGACGACGCTCAAGTCGTCTCTGCGACACTGCATGCAACAGTCTCGAACTCCGAGTTCTCGACAGACTTCGGGGTTCAAGTCTACAACACACACTATGGACCGAGCCTGACACCTGCGGATTGGGATGCACTCGGGACTTACCAGGGCACCATTGTAACGGCAAGCCAGGCGGCGGCGGGGCAGACGTATGGACTTGCAGTCATGCCTGGAGCAATCAATGTCAACGGCTACACGGAGTTTGTGCTCAAACCGTCCGTGAACAAAACTGATGAAACGAATCTCGTCGTCTTCCTGGGATCGGAGTGGGGGGTCGGAGCGCAAGACTCCGGACTCGCGTTGGACATTCAGTACGTTACAAGAGGAGTTGCCTTCGGAACCAGTGCGACTTCAAGCGACTCTGACGCGGACGGCCTCGAGGACTACGAGGAATTGTTCGTCTACATGACGGGGCCGTGTTCAGAAGACACCGACTACGACCTGCTTAGCGATCAAGAGGAGGTTGTCTACTGGTCGTCGCAGGGCATGGACCCCGCGGTGGTGGACACAGACAATGATGGCATGCGCAATATCGTCGACCCCGACAGCGACGGCGACAATCTCCCCGACGGATGGGAAATCCAGAACGGCTTGGATCCTGGAGCGCCTCTCACGCTTCCCGGTCCTCCGGAGATGCTCTGGGCAAACCCTGCCGACCAATGCATCTTCCTGTCATGGTACGAGCCGGTGAACAAGGGCGGTTCAGACATAATGCTGTACAGGATCTATCGCTCTGAGGTATCCATGGCTGAGACCTTCCTTGCCGATGTGTCCGGAGACAGTCTCGAGTACACGGATACTGGACTCGTCAACGGCGTGTGGTATTACTACCGGATCAGTGCAGTCAACCTGCTTGGTGAGGGTCCGTTGTCCTATGAGGTTTCCCGTGCGCCATGCAGGCCGCCGTCGGCACCTCTGAACTGCATGGCATCTCCTGGCCAACTCAATGGCAGCGTTTTCGTCGAGTGGGATCCTCCCGCAGACGATGGAGGCAGCAGAATTCAAAGCTACGGGGTGTACATGAACAACACCGAAGGCGAATTCGTTCTCCTTTACTACGTCAAAGCCGCCGCAAACGCGAACACCAAGATCAATCTTGTGAGAGGGGTCACGTACTACTTCAAGATCACAGCGGTGAACGTTGGAGGGGAGAGCCCATTCTCGAATGTTGCGTCTTCGGTTCCTGCTTGCGTGCCAACGCCTCCCAGAAACCTTCAGGCACAAGCGGGCGATTCGCAGGTCTACCTAACTTGGCTTCCTCCAGAGGACGATGGTGGCACACCAGTCTGGAGGTATATCGTGGGCAGAGGAACGGAACCGGGAGGGCTAGACGTCCTGTACTATCTGGACCTCTCCCTGGAATACACGGACTATGAAGTGACGAATGGAGTCACATACTACTACAGCGTGTATGCGGAGAATGGCATCGGATTTGGATACCGCAGCGAAGAAGTTGCCTGCATGCCATGTGCGACTCCTTCAGCGCCATTGGATTTCGTAGCAACTGGAGGGAACATGGTGATCGCACTTTCGTGGTCGCCCCCGGCTGATACGGGTGGAGTAGAGCTCTTCGGCTACAAGATCTTCAAAGGCCTTTCCTCCGGAGGCGAAGGAGAATTGATCACTCTAGATGACACCATTCTGTCCTACGATGACTATGATGTCGACGCTGGCGTGCCATACTACTACTATGTCAAGGCGTACAACATAGCAGGACCGGGACTACCGTCCGTCGAGCAAAGCGCAGTGGCCCTGGGAGTTCCAACGGCCCCGGTCAGCTTGACAGCGCAGCCCGGCAATGGGGTGGTCACTCTCGACTGGCTTCCGCCTGTGTCCGATGGTGGGACTAACATAACGCTGTACAAAATACTCAGACGAACCGGATCCAACCCAGTAAGCGAGATAGCCCAAGTCCCCTATTCCACGACGCACTATGTCGACTCCGGACTTGGACAGAATCAGTTCTACTACTACAGCGTGAAAGCGGTAAACGCCCTGGGTGATGGACCAGCATGTGGAGAGGTCAGCGCACAGACCTGGACGACTCCATCAGCGCCGATAAATCCTCAGCTCACTCCGATGAGTACGTCAATATCGATCAACTGGACCAAGCCGGTCAGCACGGGTGGAGCGCAGTTGCTCGGCTATCGCATATTCAGGGGAGAGACGCCTGGAGGAGGTACGCAAGTGGGATCGGTTGGACCGCAGATATTCGTCTTCCTAAGTTCAGGGCTCTCGAGCACCAAGACCTACTACTTCAGAGTGGTCGCCTACAACGACGTTGGCTCTGGTACCGCTTGCACAGAGGTCAGCTCAAAGCCGCTTCGAACACCAACTGTCCCAACTGCCCCCCTCAATCTCGCCATGGTCCCCATCATCTTCGGAGAACACGGGATCAAGATGAAGTGGGAGGTGCCGATGTCGAACGGCGGCAACGCTGTGACTTCATATGTCATTCTCAGGAGTACTCTGGCGAACAAGGAAGTGCCAATTGCCACGATCGGCTCATCGGCCATCAGCTACAATGACCTGAGCGTGACCGCTGGTACGCTGTACTACTACAAAGTGCGGGCGCACAACGCGAAAGGAGACGGCGCGCTGTCGAACGAGATCTCTGTCCGGGCGCCAACTGCGCTGCTCGCAGCATCGAAATCAAGTCTCCAGTCCGTCATGAAGGAAGATGCTGGCTCTCAACTGACTGAGATCAACGTGAATCATGCGACTCAGACGAGCAAATTGGGAAGCTACGCGACTCTGTCTAACGCGGAAGAGTGGCCGTATCTTGACGATGATGATGATGGCCTGGCCAACGGCGATGAAGGATTTACCGATGGGGATGGCGACGGAATCACCTACTCCACCTCTCCGTTCTTTGCTGACACCGATGACGATGGCATAGATGACTTGGACGAAGTGAACTTCTGGACGTCGCTAAGAGTGCCGCCAGATGACTTGCCAATAAGGTACATCACCACCCAAGACAGCGACAATGACGGCTTGACTGATGGCGAGGAGAAGGAGTTCTTCGAGAAGTTGAAAGCTAATGACCCCTCGAGTCCCAGCGGTCCTGGGGACGACGTGGACCAGGACGGACTGATCAACATCCTAGACAGGGACAGTGACAATGACGGCGTTTCCGACTCTGAAGAGATGATGCATTTCATTGGACAACCATTGGACCAGCTCTATGTTTTCGACCAGAACTACTACGGTTGGGACTTTCCGTGGGTCAGCTCGGGTACTGAGGTCAACATCCCCGTTGTAAACGGCATCCCTGCCCCAGTCAAAGGAGGCCAGCTGAAGATATCAGGAGTCGAGACAGGCGGAGGACTCTTCGGAGACAATTACAAGTACTACTCGAGCCTCCAATGGATCACCGGAGTTGCGACCGCAGACTTCAACGGAGATGGCAAGATCGACATCGTGGCGGTCAACGAAGCTGGCATGATCGCGTATCTGAGGAACAATGATAATACAGGCTTCATGCTGGTTCGGCTGATTGACCACCAGACAGGGAGCTTCTCAGGTATTTGCGCTGGTGACTTTGACAAGGATGGTAGGCCGGATCTGGCGGTAACTGATTTCGTCAACAACAAGGTATCTGTGTTCTTCAACAACGGAGAGGAGACCTTCGCATCTCCCGTGGACATCACGGTGGGACCCAAGCCCCTTCAAATCGTGTCTGGCCCTTCGGGAGATGTCTGGACCGCGAACAACGACGGCACGACCGTCAGCAGGATAACCTTCTCGTCGCGGACCCCAACTCTCTGGAGCTACACTGTCGCTGACGGAGACAAGCCCAAAGACATCTACGTGGCTGTAATGGATGGCGCAGGCACAATCGCGTTCCTGACAGCTAACACTGCGGACAAGACCGTATTCATGGGAGTGATGGCCGGCGACAATGTGATAATGCGAAGAACACAACCGTTCACGGATTTCGAACCGAAGACAGTTGTGGCCTTGGATGTCAATGGCGGCGGAGTCAAGGATATCGTAGTGACGGATCGCTGGGGCAACCTATGCACAATATACCAGTACCCCTCTTTGGGCGACTTCCTGACACCCGTGTTCAAGGAACGCCCAGACGATATGCCCCCAAATGTGGTGGATGCGCAGGCCGCAGACCTGGATCAGGACAGCTTCGATGACCTGGTTTATGTGGAAGACAGCCAGTGGTCCACGATTCGCCGTCACTTGAACCCCTTGGGAGGTGGCCTTGGACAGAACTTCTACAACAAGGCTTTCGAGACCACGCCGATGCCCTCAGCACTGGCCATGGCGGACGTCACGGGAGATGGGTACCCTGACGCGATAATAGGCCACTACTGGACTGAGAACACACTCGAGGTTCGTCCCGACGGCATGTTCCCAGACACTCCTTACATCAACATCTATCCTGGGATCTTGCCTCTCAATGAGTCTATTTTCAACCACGACGGGCCGTATTCCGGCACGGTCACGATATCCAACTTCTATGACTATCTGCTGGATTACCTCGAGAGGCACCCCATGATAACTGACGGGTACGATGGTGATGTAGACGGGCGCATAACTCTCACCCTGTTTTTCCACGTACTTGGGCCAGGAAGCCTAAAGATCGAGTCTCCGGACATCGGCCGAGACTTCTTCACGATGGACCCTTTCAATGATGACATGGATGGAGACGGGTTCAAAGACGGTGAGGAGATACGCACCTGGGGCACTGACCCGCGCATGGACGATACGGACAATGACGGGCTGAGCGACTCTGTGGAGGCTGCCTACTGGCAGAGCGAAGGCGTTTCGATATTCTCCAACGATGACAAGGACTGCTACGAGAACCTACTGCTAGATCCGGACTGCGATAATGACGGACTCTACGACTCTGAAGAAATCGCCCGAGGGACAGATCCGTTGAAAGCTGACACGGACTCAGACGGACTGGAGGATTACCTTGATCTATCGCCGAGCCGGAACCCGCCATCCGACGCCTTGCAGTGGACAACGCAGTACCAAGCGGGCATGCTGCGTATCACTCAGGATATCGACACGCTGTATTTCTTCAAAGCGAGGGCCATGAAACTGGACAACGGAGCAGTAATCTACACCGGTGATTGGAACGATCAGAAAGAGGTGAAGACAGCCTGGCCCATGGATGAGGATGTCAAAGCGGACATCGAGGAGAACAATCCAGACTATGAAGTGAAATCGCAGACACGGAACACCTTCATGTTCCCCGAGACGACCCTCTCGACAACCTACGGCGGAGACCACCGATACAACTATCGGTTCGACTACGAGGTCGCGAGCAGGAATGATACGGTGACGCTGGCCAACAGAAACGCGATGCCGTACGAAGGCCAGTCCTATGCGCTGGCGAAGATCGGCGTCATACCGAACGTCGACACATCCATCGTCCTGCAGCTCAGAATAAACCGAAACGACTGGACGACGTATGTAGATCAGGACAGGTTCGTTCTCCCAGGCTTCTGCTTCGCACTATACGAACACGGTAATTTCCAGGACCCCGCGAATGTCCCGTTGTACAGCTACATGGCGACTGGGACTCCTCTCGGAGGAAATTACTACCAGTTTGAGCTGAGGCTACCAAAGGAATATCTGATAACCGACAACCTAGTCCAGGAAGCCAGTGGCGACTGGACCGCCTTCCTCTACCTGTGCCCGAAATGGATCAGCAAGGCATACGGACCCGCGTTCTACTCGAACTGGGACCCCGCAACCTTCTCCTTGTGCGCAGCCGTTGAGAAGGTTCCACAGGGAAGCAATGCGGTATACGTTAGGCAAACTGAGGACCTCGACTCGATTGTGGCCGCGCTTCCGGGCAGCTACGATGGACTCAACGGAGGACCCTACTACTACGGAGCGTACAAGATCTATGTCAGGAATCTGATGATGGGAGGGAGTTTCGATCCTGCTGTGATCACAGACCTGAGCTATGACGCGATTGTGATAGTAGGCTATTCTGCCAACGAGGTCCGCGCTGAAGAGGCGACGATTGACTGGGGCACAGTGGACGATGGCTGGTACGTGCCAACGATAGACGACTACGGCGACGCAGACATACTGAAGGATGCTATCGACGCAAGAGCCGAAGCCTTCGACCTGACATACAAGAGAGCTGTCGCCTGGTGGACGATCTCACCGGCAACGCTGAGAGTTCGCCAGCACGTACCTCTATACGAATCGCACGTCACCATGCTCAGACGAGTTGCGGATGGCGATGGCAATTCTCTTACCATAGGCTACCAGCGAGACCAGTACCTCGACGCCGTGATTGAGTCAGATATCCCGATCACGATTGCGACCAGGCATGTGGAGAGGCAGCAGACTGGCGATCCGGACAAATTCCTCCTCGATCCGGTCAAGTACGACAGAATCAAGATCGGACTAACTGGGGCGCAACTCGGGGCAACCGTGGTTTGCGACGGCCACAGTGCATTCCTGGCGTTCAGGGACGGAAACGTTGTGAGAGGGCTGGCGTACATGCTGGAAGGCGGAGTGGACGCCTATACAGAGGTAAGAACCGTCCAGACCGCGCTGAACGGCATGAAAGTGCCCGACTGGTGGGGGAATGCCGCCACGATAGCGGTAGGGGCCATTGAGATCGGATATGACGCCTACGAGTACTTCAACACGAACGACGAGATGCTCAAGCTGGCGTACACAGAGAAGATATTCGCGACTGCGATTGACACGGGGATTTCGCTCATTCCCGGCGGAGCGATTGTCGGCTTCACTTGGTCTGCGACGATAGCCTTCATGTCATGGGCGGTACCCGACCCAATGGCGAAGAAAATATGCGGATCGATTGGAACGTTTGTCGTATTCATCTCCGAGTACTACTTCGGTACGAAGATGATACCTTCGACGTTCGCGACCAGCGCATATGAAGTGCACGCGCTGTGGCTATACGATGAGGCAGTGAGACGCAACAACAACAACGATGTGACCAGGATATACCTGCCCCCTGAGGACAAGTGAGCAATCACTTCATCCCAAACCCTTTGTCCAAAACCTTTCCTTTTTGCTTCTGCCTGCAGATTTCTCCATCGTCACTCTCCGTGATGGGTTGTACTTTCGTTGACCTGCCAGCAAGCTCTTAGTTAAAGCGCATGATTTCATGACGTTGATCTCCATGAGAATCGAGGATGTCAAGACTGAGCAAGACGTGAAGGAGTTCCTGAAGGACAGCCCCAAGTTCGCGACGGCTGTCTACCTCGTGACGTACAAGATGCCGTACGGAAAGGTCTGCACGTACGGGCGGGTCGCGAAACTGATCGGGAAACCTGGGGCATCCAGGGCGGTTGCCAACACCTTGCACAACAATCCACTGTTCCCCGTCGTTCCTTGTTGGAGGGTTGTCAAAGCTGATGGGGGGTTCGGCGGGGATCCCAAGGCAGCAGCTGGTAGAAGAGGGCGTGTCCAGAGCGAGGGCGTTCGCATAAGAGATGGAAAGGTCGTCATGAATAGCGATGTGCTCTACTGACATCTCATCGTGATACAGATCCCAGGTTGTTTCCGACTTTGTGCCCATGCGGAGAAGCATGTATGTTTCCGCAGAGGCAGATATCATTAGTGGCGGCACCGCCACGCACTTGGGGCACACTTCGGGAATCAGCTTGACTTCCGATTTTCGCTCGTCCGCCAGTCAAATGATTGCTGCCCTCAGCTATGTCGTTTCTTATGGAAAGCCTGCTCTGGCTCTACCGTACATTGGGCAAAGATATTTAGTCCCAAGGCAATTCCGTGCCACAAGGGTTGGTCTGGAGGGTCGGGAACACGGAATGCCCCAAGTGCGGCACGCACAACCTTGAGAGCGCGGAGCTCTGTAGGATTTGCGGAAACCCATTGCGAATCAATAAGGGACCTACCGGTCCCACAAGAAGCTGTCCATACTGCAAAACCGAGAACGACCTCGAGGCACCTTTCTGTTTAGGATGCAACAGACTCCTTTCAACGATGACCGGAAAAGCGCCCAAGAAAGAGAAGAAGAGCAAGGCGGAGAAGTATTACGATCGTACCTACGCAGACTACTCCGCGTCCGGCCTCAGGACCGCAAGGCTCGGACTTGCGGGGATCATTTTCATCATGGTCAGCTTCTTCGTTTTCGCGGACATAGCTTTCACATTGGGGATCGGTTGGGAGGCAGCTCAGAGCCAGGAGTGGGAAGAACTCGAACGAGAGAATCCTACGCTCAAGGCAGCGATATCGAACCTGGTTGTCTGTCAGGTGATCAGAGTCGTCTTCGTATGTCTTGCGCTCCTCGGAGGCGTTGCTGCTGTACGGAAAGTGCAGTTCGGATTTGCAGTCACAGGAGGGGTGTTCGCGATACTCTCATTGATGACGGGCGTTCTGGCATTGCTTTTCGGGTGGTGGCTCATCCTGACCGGGATACTGTTCCTTGCTGCGATCCTCGGCCTGGTTCTGGTGATCATCTCCAGGCGCGAGTTCATGTTGGAATGAGAAATATCAGATTGGGACCCGGACTCCGGGGAAGCTGCACGACTCGGATCGGACTCGCTCCAGGAGAGGTATTTATACGGGGGCTGTAATCGTCTGACCGCCACGATGCAGGGATAGCCAAGCCTGGTCAACGGCGCTAGATTCAGGGTCTAGTCGCGCAGGCGTCCGCCGGTTCAAATCCGGCTCCCTGC